>Ga0137306_100353_pt1 | contig 68876 bp, 66 predicted proteins | sample Inofroosms_March_FD_97187 | JGI IMG/M metagenome (GOLD analysis project Ga0137306, IMG submission 97187) | Mouse cecal microbial communities from Vienna, Austria - N-Acetylneuraminic and N-Acetylglucosamine D2O microcosms_March | ecosystem: Host-associated > Mammals > Digestive system > Large... | reverse complement strand
ATGAAAAAAAATAAGATTTTAACGAAGAGATAAACGGCTGAAATACAGACACAACAGATTACCCGCTTCGGGCTGAAGCGGGTAAGGGCAGGTATACGCTTTATTTTATCTTAAATGAAAAAGCCGTGAATAATTGGGCTTAAAGGCCAATGCGCGGGGGCCGCGCTTAAAACATATAGCCAAGATTTACCAGCAGATTTGATGACCCAAGTTCGTTGCGGAGCTTGGCAAAGTCGGTGCCATAGGAGATTCCGAGGACGAACTGGTCATATTGTAGTTTAAGGGCGGCATGCCATCCTGCCTGGAAGCGTCGCAATGCTTGCGGGCCAAGTGCGTTTTTTGAGAAAAGGTTTACGCTGCCTGGGGTGAATCCGCTGGTCTTCGCCACAGACTCTGGCTTGGCTGGTGACGATATGGTGGTGGTCTTTTTCCCTAAAGCCTGTATCCTGAAGTCGAAACCTATTTGGGGGATGACATATAACAATTCTGACACAGGCATGCGGTATGACAGGTTGAGCGGAATATTGAAATTCAGGAACTTTGTGGAGACTTTGGCCTTTATCTCGTCATATGTGGCTGTGTCATGGAATGTCTTGTCGCGGAAAGTCAATCTTGCATCCATGCCCGTGCCGAGATACAGAGGGTGGTTGCTGGTTATTCTAAAGTCGATATTGTAGCCGAGCACAACTCCGTTTAGGCTGAACGTGTCGGCCGCCTTTGGGCGCAGTGTGTAAAGGTCATAGCCTGCGAAGATGGTGTTGATACGGTCTGGGCTCCCTTTTGTGGGAGAGGTGGATGGACCGGTTGTTTCGGACGCGGCGCACCATAAGGGCAAAAGAATGCTCAAAAGCAGGGCCAAATGGGGAAATCTGTATCTCATTGTATTTTGGACGGATTTTCTTTTGACATAATGGATGCCGGGAGAGGACGGCTCGCATATGAATACAACAGATTTCGGTTATGGAAAGGTTCAGTGCAGGGATATATGTGAGCGACCGGCTCCCGTCACGGTCAGCTTGGCAGCAGGCGTATGACGGGAGCCGGGGGTATGACTGACGGAGTGTGGCCTGTCAGTCGCGTCGCCTCGGTTTGATAAATCCGCAGGCGGATTGGAATTCCGCGAAAAAGTCGTGGGAAAGCGCGACGGAAATCCTGCAAAGCAACTCAGTGTCGATAGAGCCTTTCCGTAGGATTTTGTAAACATTGGTGCGGTCGCAGCAGATTTCCTGGGCCAGCCAGGCGGCCGGACGCCTCTGTCGGCGCAGTTCATCGCTTATGAGAGAACCGATGTGGACCTTAATGCCACAATCTTCGGCCAAAGTAGAAACAGGATTGGTAGCCATGCCTAAACAAAGTTATGATGTTGTGGTAAAAAGAGTTTTCAAGTGCAAAATTAATACAATTATGCCAAAGTTGAAACATCTGGGCATATATTGTGGTTTTTAACAAATGCAAATGAGGGTTAAGCATCGTGTCTGATTCTTACATATTGTAAAGGTTGTGGCGGCAATGGCTAAAAATAGTAGAAAAATGGTCTACATCATACAGTTGCGATTTTAAAATTGGGTGTAGACAAATTTTCAACAGGACACAAGGTAAAAAGTCCGGACTCGTCATAACGCGAGAGTCCGGACTTTTTTTTATCTGAGTCTGATTTTTATATAATATGGATTGCTCAAAGTGGCATTGTGGTTATTTCACAAGCCCACGCTGGTGGAGAAGGGCGTCAGCCGACGGTTTACGCCCGGAGAAAGATTCGTAAAGCGCCATCGGGTCTTCAGAGGAACCACTCTCAAGCACATGCTTCATCTTTGAGGCGAGTTCGGGATTGAACACCCCTTTCTCGCAGAACAGCTGGTAGGCGTCGGCATCAAACACCTCTGCCCAGAGATATGTGTAGTAGCCTGACGCGTAGCCGTCATCGCCGAAGATATGCTTGAAATAGGGTGACCGGTAGCGGAAGGTCAGCTGTGAAGGCATTCCGAGTTCGTCGGCCACTTTCTTCTCGAACTGGTCCACATCCACATCATTCTCAGGATTGAGGTGGCCCCATTTGAGGTCGAGCAGGGCAGCTCCTGCAAGTTCGGTGGTCATGAATCCCATATTGTGCTTGGAGGCGGCATTGATTTTCTGCACAAGAGAGTCGGGGATAAGCTCGCCGGTCTGGTAGTGGTGGGCGTAGACGTTGAGCATTTCGGGGTCGAACGCCCAGTGCTCGTGGAACTGCGAGGGGAACTCAACGAAATCGCGGTCTACCGAGGTGCCGCTCTGGCTCTTGAGCCTTACTCGGGAGAGCATGCCGTGGAGGCCATGGCCAAACTCGTGGAACATGGTCTGCACGTCATCGATTGTCAGCAGTGCGGGCGCATCTTCTGTTGGAGGAGCGAAGTTGCCGACATTGTAGATGATCGGACGCTCAACCGAACCGTCAGGATTCACCCACGAGGTCTTGAGTTCCTCCATCCATGCTCCCTGGCGTTTTGACGGGCGGGTGAAATAATCGGTCATGAATACGGCGAGGTGTTGGCCGTTCTCATCCTTCACGTCATAGACTTTCACGTCAGGATGATATTTGGGGGCATCGGGCATCTCCTCGAAAGTGAGCCCATAGAGACGGTTGGCCATCGCGAAGATACCTTTGCGCACGGAGTCAACGGCGAAGTAAGGCCGTATTTCAGCTTCGTTAAGGGCGAAATCACGCTGGCGCACCTTCTCTGCGAAGTAATAGTAGTCCCAGGGGGCGATTTCGAAATCGTTGCCAAGGGAGTTGCTGAGCTCCTGCATGGTCTTGACCTCTTCGGCGACCTTTGCCTTGGCGGGAACGAATATCTTCATCAGCAGTTCCTCTGCGGCCTCGGGGGTCTTGGCCATCTTGTCTGCGGTCATATAGGACGCGAAATCCTTGTAGCCAAGCAGGGCGGCTTTCTTGGCGCGCTCCTTGAGAATCTGGTTGATGACCGGACGGTTGTCGTTGTCGCCGGATGTGGCGTTGGTGGTGTATCCTTTCCACATCTTCTCGCGGAGGTCGCGGTTGTCAGCATACTGCAGCACGGCCAGGCGGCTGGGGGCATGGAGGGTGAATACCCATTTTCCTTCTTTTCCGCGTTCTTTGGCTTCAGCGGCGGCATTGTCGACGGTGTTCTTGGGAAGACCGGCCAGATCAGCCTCGTTCTCCACGACAATCTCGAAAGTGTTGTTGGAGTTCAATAGGTTTTTGTTGTATTTGAGGTAGAGGTCGGTGAGTTTGCCGTTCACCTCTTTGAGCTCAGCCTGTTTTTCGGGAGATAGCAGGGCGCCGCGGCGCACAAACTGGGTGTAGGTGTCTGTTATGGCACGTCTTTCATCGAGTGGCTGGTTGACGGTGTCGATGTTTTCATAGAGGGTCTTGACACGGTCAAACAGAGCCTGGTTCATCATCATTTCGTCAGTGAAAGCTGTGTATTTTGGCAAGAGCTTTTCGTTGACGGCTGCAAGTTCGGGGGAGGCATCTGCCTCAGCGAGTGCGAACATCACAGAGACCACACGGTCAAGTGTGGGGCTGAGGTTGTCGAGTGCCAGGATGGTGTTGTCGAATGTGGGCGCGTCAGCGTTGGCCGTTATCGAATCGATTGAGGCCTTTGCTTCAGCGATTCCGGCATCAAATGCCGGCTCGTAGTCAGAAATCTGGATTTTGTCAAAAGGAGGGATGTCATACGGGGTGTCGTACGCCTTCATGAAAGGATTCTCCCTTTCCTGCTTGCCGCATCCGGTCAGAAAGACCGCTCCGGCAGCTGCCATGCAGCATAATCCGAAAATGATTGGTTTCATAAGCTACTGTTAGGTTGTGGTTTATGATAATAGGGGAATAGTCACGCAGAAATGTCATTCGCGGTTGATGAGGTCGATGCCTTTCAGGTTGCGGTTGACTTGTGGGGCGACCCTGGACCACAGGAACCGTGCTTCGATAGGGTAGTGGTCGGAGCGGTCAAATCCGTATTTTTCAAAACCGATGGCATCAAGTTTGCCACGGTATAAAATATGGTCGATCTGGAAGTAAAAACGGTTGGCGTGATAGGTTATGACAGGGCCACATCCGGCCATCGCAAAGGCGCTTTTGAAGTCGTCCCGTGCAAGTTGCCTGATGGCATAGCAGTCCTGAATGTCGTTGAAGTCTCCGGCTATAATCACATTCCCGATGCCCAATGAGTCTATTTGCTGGCGTATGAGCCTGGCTTGCGCGGCGCGGTTGCGGAATGCCGTTGACAGTTTCGCAAGCAGTTTCCGTTTGGCTCCGGAGATGGCTTTGCGGCCACCTTCCCCTTCGGTTATCTCGTGATACAAGGCCTTGTCTGAGTGGTCAAGGCCGATTGATTGGAGATGGGCGCTGACAATCAGGGTGCGATGGCCTTGAATTTCGGCCACCACGGCGATATAGAAGGCCGACGGGTCGTTGAGCTTGGCCACATTCACCGGATAAATCGGATATTTTGAAAGGACCGCGTTTCCGGCACCCATCACCCGGTAAGGGTAAGCCGCGTAAATGGAGTCGAGTAGTGTGGGGGAAATTCTGCGATAATTTGGTTGGAGGGTCCACCAGAATTCCTGAAGGCACACAATGTCTGAGTTCTGCCTTACAATGTATGACATGGTCGGATTTGACTTGCCGTTCATGGCCTCCTGGTATAGTTTTGTGGTGTCTTTAGGTGAGGGCAGCGGGATGCGGTAGTCATTCAGTCCGTAGACGTTGTAGCTCATGAATGTGAAGCTGCGGTCTTCTTCCTCCGGGGTAAGGTTCTCACGAGAGAGGTTCAGTGGGCAGAAGCTTAATATGGGCCCCAGGCAAAACACGATTGTGGCTGCCGGGATTATTGCCATTATGCGGTTGAAAATCAGGCTTATGACCAATGAAAGCACTGTCAGCGCGAGCCATAAGGGGAAAGTCATAGCCAGAATCGCCGGTATGGTGGAGGTCGCAGGGTTGACCACTCCGCCATATGCAGCCATCAGGGTGACCAACGCAAGCAGACCGTTGATCACATATCCGGCAATCGTAAGTATTCTCAGTATTATTTCCTTGTTCACTTTAAAACTATATGGCCGCCGGATATTCTCAGCGTTGGTTTGTGTTCATGTTCCTTAGATCGAATAGCTCAAGTCGCTCTGGCTCGGAGAGAGAGGCCAAGCCTGAGCGTGCGGCTTTGTTGAGCAGCCCAAGACGGCGAGTGTGCTGGCGGGCCTTTTCCATGGCCCTGTCGGTGAGCCGCCTGTCGCGGTGTCTCAGCCACAATCCAATCGTCAGTCCGGCCGCAACGCCTCCAAGATGGGCTGCGGTGGCCGGAGTGAATGTCGGGCTTCCTGCGAATATGGTGATGATGGCTGCAAGGGCCATCCATTTGAGCTTTACATTGGCTGCGAAAAACAGCCTTAATTCCCTGTCCGGACTGAGGCACGCAGCGGTCACTACCACGGCAATGACTGACGCGGATGCTCCGGCGAGATTGCCCGCAATGATTCCTTGACCGGCAGATGAGGCAAGGAACGCGGCGGCTCCACACACGCCTCCAGCGAGATATGCCGCCACTGGCCGTCGCCATCCTCCTTTCGTCATAGGGCCGAATCCGACAAGCCAGAGCATATTCACCGTCAGGTGTACGAAATTCAGATGGCTGAACATGTATGTGAATGCTGTCCACGGGGCCATAAGGAATCCGTCGGGAGATGCCGGAAATGCTAAGAATCCCACAATCCCCTCCGTGAGCTGGGGGAAAATGCCTTTTGCCAGCCATGCGGTGAGCACAATGAGGTAGACTGTCAGGTTGACCGTCATGATAATCAAAGTTGCTCGCGCCGTCTGTGACATGTCTTGCGGGATTTAATATAGGCTGCGGAGAGTTCCTGATTTCTTCCACCACAGCAGAATAAGTATGCCGACAAGCATTCCGCCAAGATGGGCGAAATGGGCCACTGTGTCTGCCTGGCTGTTGTATACGCCCAGGAGAAGTTCTATCGCGGCGAAGACCATCACTGCTGTGCGGGCCTTCATCGGTATGGGCGGGAACATCAGGTAGATCCGCATATGGGGATATAGGAACCCAAATGCGAGAAGTATGCCGTATATTGCCCCTGACGCGCCCACAGTAGGGGTGTGGTAGAGCCCGAGGAGCGCTCCGACAGAGGGCTCTCCCGGGCTTATGCCCAAGTCAAGAAGTTGACCATATGTGACATGGCTTCCCCTCAGCAGGGCGCAGAGGACATCGCCGTTTTCAAAGAGGCCGGCATAATGGCTTATCATAATGGCGAACACACCTTCCTGTATAAGCGCGGCCCCGAGTCCGCAGCTGATGTAATACAATAGGAACTTCTGAGAGCCGAGTGTGCGCTCCACAATCACCCCGAACATCCACAATGAGAACATATTGAAGAAAATATGCCAGAAATTGGCGTGGATGAACATATAACTCACCAGCTGCCATGGCAGAAACTGGTCGGAAGTGAAATAGTAAAGGGCCCCATATTGCTCAAGCTGTATCCCAGCACGAGGCACAAGCGTCATAAACAGATAAATTATTATGTTTATGATGAGCAGATTCTTGGTCACCGGTGGCAAATTGAGAAATCTGTCTTTGAAACTCATAACTAAGTGGTTAGGTGGCGGAGGCAATGTCCGCGCGGTTACATATGCCGCAAAGTTACAAATTTTTTCCAATATACTGCCGTGTGGGCTAATCCTTTTTCTTTCGGGGAAAAATCACTAACTTTGCAGTCATATCGCATTTTCATACACTCGAATGGACTTTAAACTGGAAGCTAATCCCGGCGGCACGGCCGCCAGAGCGGGAAGGATCTCCACCGGTCACGGGGAAATCCTCACCCCGGTGTTCATGCCCGTAGGCACTGTGGGGGCTGTGAAGGGGGTGCATGCCCGTGAGTTACGAGATGACATAAAAGCCCAGATCATACTCGGCAACACATATCACTTGTATCTGCGCCCAGGCACCGGGATTTTGCGCAAAGCCGGTGGTCTCCACAAATTCGAGGGATGGGACCGCCCGATACTCACCGATTCAGGTGGATTCCAGGTCTTTTCCCTCTCTGAGCGCAGAAAACTCACAGAAGAAGGGGCGTGGTTCCGCAGCCATATCGACGGCACCAAGCATCTGTTCACCCCGGAACGTGTGGTCGACATACAGCGGGAGATTGGTTCAGACATTATGATGGCCCTTGACGAGTGTCCCCCGGGCACATCAGAGTGGGGGTACGCCCGCAAGTCTCTCGACCTGACTATGAAATGGCTGCAGCGGGGATGGAAGCATTTCAATGAGACGCAGCCCTTATATGGTAATTCCCAGGCGTTTTTCCCGATCGTGCAGGGATGTACGTTCACAGACCTCCGGCGTGAGGCCGCGACACGGGTGGCCGAGCTTGGCGCGGAGGGAAATGCGATTGGAGGCCTCGCCGTCGGTGAGCCTGCGGAGGTCATGTATGATATGATTGAGGTGGTCAATGAGATACTTCCGGCTGACCGGCCCCGTTATCTTATGGGGGTCGGGACTCCGGCCAACATCCTTGAGGCCATTGACCGGGGGGTGGATATGATGGACTGCGTGATGCCGACCCGCAACGGTCGCAACGGGATGCTGTTTACCCGCAACGGAGTCATGAACATGCGCAATCTCAAATGGGCCGACGATTTCTCGCCTATAGACCCTGAGAGTGACTGTTTCGTCGACCAAGTCTATTCAAAAGCTTATCTACGCCACCTGTTCATTGCCGGTGAACTGCTTGCGATGCAGATTGCTTCGATTCACAACCTGGCGTTCTACTTATGGCTCACGGGCGAGGCGCGCAAGCATATCCTTGCCGGAGATTTCCATATATGGAAGCCTCAGATGGTGGAGCAGGTGAGCCGTCGCCTTTGATTGTCGCTTCGATAACACCTAACAGCCGAGATGAAGGTAATGCCTGACATACTGAAAAGTAAAACACCCCTGAAACGGGGCTGGAAAATGCTGTCGCTCCTTGATATGTACATCATCAAGAAGTTTCTCGGCACATATGTGTTCGCCATAATGCTGATTCTGGCGATTACGATTGTCTTTGACATAAATGAGAAGCTCGACGCCTTTATGCAGGCCCCGCTAAAGGCCACGATTTTCGACTATTTCCTGAATTTCCTGCCTTATTTCGCCAATCAGTTCAGTCCGCTGTTTGTGTTCATAGCGGTGATTTTCTTCACGTCAAAGCTTGCGGACAACTCCGAAATTATCGCGATGCTTTCCTCAGGGATGAGTTTCAGGAGGCTGTTGCGGCCATATCTTATTTCTGCCGCTGTCATCGCCGTGGCGACATATGTGCTGTCGGCATATGTGATTCCTCCGGCCAATGTCAAGCGTATCGCCTACACCAACACTTATGTCAAAAACCGTCGGGTGGATTATGGCGACAACATTATGATGCAAGTGGCCCCGGGGCAGATTGCCTATATGAGCCGTTATGACAACACCACAAAGACCGGCTACCGGTTCTCCCTGGAGCTTTTCAAAGACAAGAAACTTGTGTCGAGGATGCAGGCCCAGTCTATCAGATGGGACACTCTTTACCGCTGGCAGGTAAGGGACTATGTCATACGCGATTTCAAAGGCAACAGAGAGGAGATAAAACGAGGTTATCAGCTTGACACGGTGATACCCTTCGAACCCAGGGATTTCCTCATATCTCGCAATGACCAGGAAACATTGTCTACACCGCAGCTTAGGCAGTACATCGAACGACAGAAACAGCGCGGTGTGGCCAACATCCAGGCTTTTGAAATCGAATATCAGAAGCGGTTCGCGATGTGTGCGGCCGCCTTTATCCTCACGGTCATCGGAATGTCGTTGTCCTCCAAGAAAGTCAAGGGCGGAATGGGAGTGAATATTGGTATCGGTCTGATGCTTAGCTTCTCATACATTCTCTTCATGACTGTCACATCCTCGTTCGCGGTGTCGGGCATAACATCCCCGCTGGTCGCCATGTGGATTCCCAACATCATTTATGCTGTGATTGCCCTCCTTCTCTACCTCAAAGCCTCCAGATGAAAAATGAATTTTCAAGGTTATTACAATCGTCTAACCAGCATTAATGCTGGTTTATTTAGCCTGTCGACGAGATTACCATCGTCGATTTACGGCTTGGTGAATTATCCGATTTATCATAAATGTGTTGTTCGCAATATCTATGTGGAGATAGTGGGGTGAGATTTTTATTTTAGAGTCACTAAATAAGCAAGCGACGGATGGAAGTGCTGAGACTTTTACGACCTTGGCAGTGGGTCAAGAACCTGTTTGTTTTTCTTCCGATGTTTTTTGGCAGGCGGATGGGAGACTGGGTCTGTTGGGTCGCGTCATTGGTGGTGTTCTGCGCGATGTGTCTGGTGGCCAGCGCCATATATTGCCTGAATGACATCGTTGACGTGGATGAGAACAGGATGCATCCACGCAAACGCTTCCGTCCTGTCGCCAAAGGTACTGTCTCATGCAAGCAGGCTGCTTTTGTCTCGGTGGCGTTGGTAGTCGTAGGCATAGGCATTGTGTTCGCGTTGTCTCCATTGGCGCATGCGCTTGATATAGTGGCGATAGTCGCGGCGTATTATGTTATGAATGTCGCGTATTGCTTGCGTCTCAAGCATGTTGCGATTGTGGATGTGTTTTGCATCGCCGTTGGTTTTGTACTTCGCATATTTGCCGGAGGTGTCGCCTGCGGTATATGGATTTCTCCTTGGCTCGTGTGTCTCGCGTTTCTGCTGACATTGTTCCTTGGCTTTGCTAAACGCCGGGATGATGTGTTGATACAACAGCAGCAAGGGGCCACGGTGCGGGCTAATGCCGTGTCATATAACCTGCCGTTCATGAATCAGACTCTTGGCTTGCTCGGCGCGATTACTGTGGTCTGTTACATCTTATATACTGTGCAGCCGGATGTTGAAGTGCGACTTGGCACGCAATGGATATACCTGACATCTGTTTTTGTGCTTGCCGGGATACTCCGTTATCTCCAGATTGCCATTGTTGATGAAAAAGCCGGGGATCCGACATCGATTCTTATAAAAGACCGGTTCATCCAGATATGTGTGCTTTGCTGGTCTTTGTCTTATTTGGCAATCATATATCTGTAAGTCGGTTGAGTCTTGGTGCAACGAGTTATGACACGAAGAGATTCCATCAACAATCCTATGGCAGGTTCTTTTTCGGATAGTGGTTTTTGTCATCGGAAAAGAGTCGGTCTGTTTGATTTTGACAACACTCTCGTCAGGGGGGATTCCTTCATCCGGTTTGGAGTATATGCTTTGGGAAAATGCCGGTTTGCATTGGCGGTTGTGGAAGCGTCGCCATGGCTTGCCGCCTGGAAGATGGGATTACTCTCATCCTCAGCCGCGAAAGAAAAATTGTTTGGATTTCTGTTCAGAGGGATGGACTTTGCAGAGTTTGAGCGCAAGGGGAAAGGATTCGCGGCTGAAATCGCGGAAATGCTGCGCAGCGATGTGAAATTTGATATGGATGCCCTGCGTGACACCGGAGCCAGGATAATAGTCGCCACGGCCAGTGTGGAGGAGTGGGTTCGGCCATGGGCAATAGCCAACGGAGTGGATTCTGTGATTGGGACGAAAGCCGAGGTGGATGACAAAGGCTGGTTGACCGGACGGTTCTCTACTGCCAACTGCCGTGGGGCGGAGAAAGCAAGGCGCATACAGGAATACCTGACATCGGAGTCGGGGCCGCAATGCGAGATACACGCCTGGGGGAACATGCCGGATGACATGGCTATGCTTGATATGGCAGACTATCCCCATAGTGTGTAATGCCTTCTTGCGACAAATTGCGGCAATTGAAGCCAATGGTGTGTCTTTTGGAGATGATTTGAGACCTTATTGTTGTGAAGGCGGCGAAAAGTTATTATCTTTGCAGTGATAAAACACGACCTGGGCAGCTCTCGGCCAGGTCGCGATAAACACAATAGACTGTCGTTCCGATGAATCCCAACTCACTCGTTTCTATCGACGATCTCGGCAAAGAAGAAATCCTTGACATTCTTGCCGACGCACGTTTCTTCGAGGAAAACCCCAACCACAAGATTCTTGACGGAAAGGTTGTGGCGACGCTTTTTTTCGAACCATCCACCCGCACGCGCCTAAGTTTTGAGACTGCAGTAAATCGTCTTGGCGGCCGTGTGATTGGTTTTTCAGATGCCAGCACATCCTCTTCCTCAAAAGGTGAGTCTCTGAAAGACACCATAAAGATGGTGTCAAACTATGTCGACCTCATCATCATGCGCCATTATCAGGAAGGCGCGGCCAAGTATGCCACGACGGTGACTGAGACGCCTGTGATAAATGCCGGCGACGGGTCAAACCAGCATCCTTCGCAGACAATGCTTGACCTCTACTCGATTCTTAAGACCCAAGGCAAGCTTGACAATCTTGAGATAACAATGGTGGGAGACCTCAAGTATGGCCGCACGGTGCATTCCCTGCTGATGGCAATGAGGTATTTCAACCCTAAATTCCGTTTTGTCTCATGCCCCGAGCTGGCAATGCCGCAGGAGTACCTTGACTTGTGCGACCGCCTTGGCATCCCCTACGAGGTGCATGCAGAGCTGTCTCCAGCGGTTATAAACTCCACCGACATATTGTATATGACCCGTGTGCAGAGAGAGCGTTTTGCCGACCTGGATGAGTACGAACGGGTGAAAGACTGCTACAGCCTCACCAAGGATATGCTTGACGGCTCGCGCGACAACCTCAGGGTGCTTCATCCGCTTCCCCGACTGAACGAAATCGCTGAAGATGTTGACGACAGCCCGAAAGCTTATTATTTTGAGCAGGCCCGCAACGGACTGTTTGCCCGTCAGGCCCTGATTTGCCGTGCGCTGGGCATAACCACGGCGGCCATCGCGGAGGCTGAAGCCTCGAAATAATCACGCTTGCCATGGATGCGAAGCCGCTGAACAAGAAGCGCTGCTGGAAACCCGGCACAATGATATACCCCCTTCCGGCGGTGCTGGTGACATGCGGGCAGTCGGTAGGGGAGTCCAATATGCTCACAGTCGCCTGGGTCGGAACTGTCAACACCGATCCTGCGATGTGCTACATATCAGTCCGTCCTGAGCGCCATTCGTATGACATCATAAAACGGCAGATGGAGTTCACCATAAATCTCACCACTGCCGATATGGCCCGTCAGACCGATTGGGCCGGTGTCCGCTCAGGAAAAGAGTACGACAAATGGAAAGAGACCGGGCTGACTCCTGTGCCGGGGGTCGCCGTGAGCTGTCCTTACATCGACGAGTCGCCGCTTTCCATTGAGTGCAAGGTCAGCGCCGTCGTGCCTCTTGGATCGCATCATATGTTCCTCGCCAAAGTCATCAATGTGCTGGCTGACGAGCGATACATAGATTCAGCCACCGACAGTTTCGACCTCGGCAAGGCCGGGTTGATGAATTACACCCACGGGCACTATTATTCACAAGGAGAAGAACTTGGCCGCTTTGGATTCTCTGTCAAGAAATCTCGGAAAGGCTGACATCTCTATTCATCTCAAAAACAAGTTACAACCCCAAATACCAACCGTTATGCAACGCGACAACGTCATTTTCGACATCATCAATCGTGAACATCAGCGCCAGCAGAAGGGCATCGAGCTGATTGCCTCAGAAAACTTCGTGTCACCCCAGGTGATGGAAGCAATGGGCTCATGCCTGACCAACAAGTACGCCGAAGGTTATCCCGGCCACCGCTATTATGGCGGTTGCCAGGTGGTTGACGAAGCGGAGACCCTTGCTCAGGATCGTCTGAAGCAGCTTTTCGGGGCGGAATATGCCAATGTGCAGCCTCATTCCGGCGCACAGGCCAATATGGCAGTTTTCATGGCATGTCTCAAGCCTGGCGACACCTTTATGGGTATGAACCTCGACCATGGCGGCCATCTTTCCCATGGTAGTCCTGTCAATTTCTCAGGATTGGTTTTCAATGCCATCGGTTACAATGTCGATCAGGAATCCGGACGTGTCGATTATGACCAGATGGAGGCGCTTGCCAACGAGAAGAAGCCCAAGCTCATCATCGGCGGCGCGAGCGCATACAGCCGTGAATGGGACTATGAGCGTATGCGCAAGATCGCAGACAGCATCGGCGCTATTTTCATGGTCGATATGGCCCATCCCGCAGGCCTGATTGCGGCTGGATTGCTTGACAACCCTGTGAAGTACGCCCATGTTGTTACTTCGACAACCCACAAGACCCTCCGCGGACCGCGTGGCGGCGTGATTCTCCTTGGCAAGGACTTTGACAACCCATGGGGAAAAGCAACCAAGAAGGGTGAAATCCGCAAGATGTCATCATTGCTCGATTCGGCGGTGTTCCCTGGCGTGCAGGGCGGTCCGCTTGAGCATGTCATTGCCGCAAAGGCGGTTGCATTCGGTGAAGCCCTGCAGCCTGAATACAAGGAATACCAGACTCAGGTCAAGGAAAATGCTGCCGCTATGGCGAAAGCCCTTACAGACAAGGGCTACCATGTCGTGTCTGGCGGCACCGACAACCACTGTATCCTGGTCGACCTGCGCTCTAAGTTCCCCGAACTTACCGGCAAGGTGGCTGAGAAGGTGCTGGTGGACGCCGACATCACCGCTAACAAGAACATGGTTCCCTTTGACTCACGTTCGCCCTTCCAGACCTCAGGTATCCGCCTCGGCACCCCCGCTATCACCACTCGCGGACTCAAGACTGACGAGATGGGCGGCATAGTAGAGATGATAGACACCGTGCTTTCTGCTCCTGAAAGCGAAGCCACCATCAAGGCTGTCCGTGACAAAGTCAACCAGATGATGTCTGACCGCCCGATGTTTGCATGGTAAGACGTAGATTCCTCTTTGCCTGACGCGAATTGGAACTTGCGTCAGAGGTATATATGTAATCACACCTTGCAGAAGCCGTCATAGAAATTGTCGGCCTCTGCAAGGTGATGGTTTCACAAAACAGACTCCTCCAAAAATCTATCCAGTTATGAAAATGACGCTTCTTCTCCTGTATCGAGTGTATCAGATTGTGGTCATGATTCCCTCGATTGTAGTGTTGACCGTCCTGACCGGCATTGTGACAATAATCGGGTCATTGGCCGTAGGAGGACGCTTCTGGGGATATTGGCCGCCTCATATCTGGGCGAAAATATGCACTTGGCTCACGTTGGTGAAAGTCGAGGTCAGAGGGAGGGAAAATATCCAGGAAAAGACCTCGTATGTGTTTGTGGCCAATCATCAGGGAGCGTATGACATATTCACGATTTATGGTTTCCTTCATCACAACTTCAAATGGATGATGAAAATAGGCCTGCGTAAATTCCCCGTGATTGGCATAAGCTGCAAGGCCGCCGGCCATATATTTGTCGACAACTCGTCTCCTGCCGCGATTCGCCGCACAATGGCTGAGGCTGAGAAAACCCTTAAGGGAGGAATGTCTGTGGTTGTCTTTCCTGAAGGTTCGCGGTCAAGGTCTGGACGTATGGGGCGTTTCCACACTGGAGCGTTCCAGCTCGCGATGGAATTTCAGCTTCCGGTAGTGCCTGTGACAATAGATGGCGCATATGACGTGCTTCCACGCGGTCAATGGCTCCCTCACTGGGGTAAAGTGATTCTTACCATACACAAGCCAGTCGCACCTCCCGCAGATGAGGCAGACCGCAGGCGTGTGTCGGAACTGTCTGCCGAGGCAATCCGTTCGGCTCTCCCCGAACGTTATCGCTGAGCACGCGTTGTCACGGCTCAGGGGAGAAATCCCCAATATGACTTTATTTGGCATGGCAAATGTAATCAGACATTTTTTGTGATATTTATCCTGTGCCTGGAGGCTGGCATGTCGGGTGCAGTATGTCGCGACAGATCGGAAGTTGCCGACAGCCTGTTTTTCAAGGTCTCCGACAAGCCGGTAGACAGAATACTTGAAATGGCAGACCGCTCTCTCAGGCAGGGGGCGCAGGGTGATGCCCTCTCATTGTATCTGATTGTGTGCGCCCGGCAGCCGGAAACATTGGACTCTGCTGCGGTCGCAAACCGGGTAAGGGCCTATGTCGGGGCCGGGGACATCATGATGCGCCGATGTGACTATGTCGTGGCTCTGGACAATTACATACAGGCCCTGATTGCCAGCGAGGCATCTCCATCCCAGCCGATGGGGGCTGTCATCTATAAAAACATAGGGAATGTCTATTGTTGTCTGAACGATTATGAGACAGGCGTAGACTATTATAAGAAAGGATTGCGTATATGCGAGGCTCATCCCGACAATGATGTCGAGAAAAAGCTCCTGACCAATCTTTCGGGGATGATAACATACACCGGCGACACCATTGAGGCTGAACGATACCTGGTCATGTCAAGACGTGTGTATCCTCCGAAGACTGATGAGGAGATATGGGCAAGATTTTTTGACATAAGGGATTCGATAATGGATGACAGGGAGTTCAATGCAGTGAAAAATGTCCTGTTCCAATACAAGGTAGCCAAGACTGCAGATGAAATCCAGTCATTGTACAAGGATAAAGATGAGAAAGAGTCAATAATAAGGCGGCAGCGGATGATATTGCTGAGTGTTGTCGCCGGAGCGTTTGGCTATCGGCAATAGTGCTGTTGTTTTACATCCAGAAACGACGTATAACCCGCAGCCATCGGCATCTGTATGAGATAGACCGGGCCAACACGCGCGAGCGGGGTGTGATGGACGAGCGTCATCGGGATGATATGCGTAGGCTTGAAGAAAGAGACGCGGAGATTGCGCGCCTCAAGGCTCTGCTCTCAAGCTCGCGAGAGATATGCAAGGAGGAGCTTACGTGTTGCGAGTCTCCCGTGAAATACAAGACGAGCAATCACAGGGAGCCTCATCGCAACAGGCTTGCTGAAGCGATAACGGCAGTTATGGAGAATGACTGTGACGAACTTTGCAATCCTGAGTTCTCGCTTGAGCGGCTTGCCAAAATCGTAGGCTCCAACTCGAAATATGTGTCGCAGACCATCAATGAGGAATTCAACCGTAATTTCAGTACCTACATAAATGATTATATTGCTGTCCGGTAAAACTTTGACATGATAGGAAATGGACTATTTTTATCTCATACAGCATGAAACAGACTCGTATAGATGTCTTTTAAGGGCTTTTTGATGCTTAATGCTACCAATTTCACATCGCCTCAAATGACAAGCCCTTTTTCGTAAAACAGGTGTAACTTATTATATTTGTAGAGAATATATGATTTTGTCTTTTTTTACCGGACAGCAATAAAATGATTACCGGGTGAAACTCGCCTGTGAGAGGCTGGCAAATACCGAATATGACTCATACAAAATCAAGTTTGTCGGAGAAAGTGTGGGGTTCAAGTCGCAGTCGACATTCACGGAGGTGTTCAGGCAGCATACGGGTCTATCCCCCGCTGTTTACCGCAGGATGGCCAAAGAAGACCGGGGTGGATGCTGAATTGGTCATATTAGGCTGAGTTATGACTGTGGATTGCTATTGCTCATTCAATTATATTTCCGGATTCTTGAATCTGTGAAATAAGCAGTGTATATGGAAGCTCTTTTTGATGTTAAAGATTGTATCTTTGCGGCCAAGATTAGTCAAATTCATCAAACTTGTCAAAACCAATCTCTATGAAAAAAATCTGCATTGCACTGGCTGCTTTGAGCCCGATGTTGCTTCAGGCAGCTCCGCTTTCGCCCAGGGTGCTTTCCGGCACAAGGGAGCCTGCGGTCGCGACGAGCTTCGGAAACTGGCATCGTGGCCCTGCGAGAGTGACCGTCGATGAGCTTTTTGCTTGTCCTGAAAACACAGTGCTGGATTGGCCTTGCGTTGAAAGCGAAGTGGGCTACTCCGGATTCCAGAGTTCAGACCAAGGGCGTTACGGGATGCCGACTATTTTCTATCAGGCATTTCACGGATGCTACAAAAGTGTTAACGAAATCAGGGTAATCGGTCTGTTCAATTATTTCGACGAAGACTCCTACAATTGGCTGGGATGTCTTGAGCGAGGAGCGATTGACGGGGACTACAAAATGACCGAACCTGTGAAGTTTGAAATCGCCTTTTACCGTCAGGATGAAAACGGCCGTCCAGGAGGGCTCTATGGCTGCCCAGAAAGCACTTCGTGTCGACAAGATTGCCAATCCTGGAGCAAATGCCAATGGGACACATGAGAAGGTCTCCGCTCTTTCGCTTGGAGCCGGAGAGTCTGCGACTGTGAAAGCGACTATGAATCCCTCAAACCTCGTTGAGGGAATGTATGAGTCTGTCATCGAGATACGCTCTAATGACGAGCTGAAGCCCCTGCATATAATCCCGGTTTATTTCGCAAACGGAATCATGACGAGCATCGAGCCGGTGACTGTCGCCATATCCGAGACAAAGCTTACTGCTGAAGGCCTGTCAATCACTGCGGATAATGCGATTGCTGATATTCTGGTGGTGGATGTTGCTGGCCGTATGGTAATCAGGATGTCTCCAGGTGAGAATTCAGCGGTTGTGCCTGTCGAATCGCTCGGCGATAGAGTATATGTCCTCTCCGTGACATATGTGGATGGAAGTTCTGAATCAATGAAGTTCGCTCTCTCCAGATAAACATCCCCTTGAATCGCTGTTAACAGCCTGCGACTGACAACGGGTTTCGCTTGTGCCACAGATGGTGGAGGCGGAACCCGTTTTCTTGTTTTGGTCTCTTATGCCGGATAGAGGTTGTTGTCGATAATCCGGACCAGGCCTGAATCAGCAAGATTGCGTATCGTGGGGAGGATGTTTTCCACAGGCATGTTTAGACGGAGTGAGGTGTCGGCTATTGTTATCCCGGCCGGATTCTGGTTGACTATGAATGTCAATGCCTCGGTCATCACCTCAGTGGAAACATGCGCCGACTGCTCTTGCCTGTGGTGGAGGTTTTCGAGCCGTCGCCGTTCGCGGCACACGTCGCAGGTGCCGCAGGGAACAGTTTTTTCTCCGAAATAGCCGAGCATCGTTTCGACACGGCAGATATAATCATCAAACGCGAATCTTTTCATCGCGTCAAGGCGTGCCTCCATCAGTTTGCGCCGCATCTCATACACCTGTTTTGGCAGGACCACATCACGAAGAGGTTCGCGTGAACGCAACAGATAGATATATGGCGCCCGTTTCCTTGGGGTGTAGTCTATGACGCGCATTTTGCGCAGACGCAGCAATGCCTCATAAACGGTGCGCTCGGTCAGTTCCAGGGAGGATGCGATGAACGGTTCCTGTATCTGCTCGTAATCGGCGAATATGCCTGTGTAGTTGCGCAGAATGAATTGCAATACCCGCTCGGTCTCGTCTGAAAGACCTTGCAGGTCATAAAGTGCGCGGCGCGGCATTGTCATGAACAATCTTGACGGGCTGACGAGGTCGTCGGTGTAATCGAAATAACCGGCCTGGGCGAGTATCCGCAGCGCGCTGTCGGCGATGACAGGTTTGAATTCCCAGCGTTGGCAGAACTTGCCAAACTGAAACTCAAAGTTCTTGCCAAATCCTTCTCCCATGCCGACTCCGAAGAATACGAACAGCTTGTCGTATATGTCACGGATGACCTCTTTGTCGGGGTAAGTCTCGGAGAGTCGGCGGGTGAGAGTGGCCTTGTCGGCTTTGGTCGTGAGCATCACGGCCCATGACGGCAGACCGTCACGTCCCGCGCGGCCTGCTTCCTGGTAGTATTCTTCCAGTGAAGACGGCAGGTCGTGATGAATCACTATCCTGACATCCGGTTTGTCTATTCCCATGCCGAACGCGTTGGTAGCCACCATCACTCTTGTCTCGCCTGATTTCCATCGGTTTTGCCTTTCGTTCTTTTCTTCGGGAGAGAGGCCCGCGTGATAATAATCAGCTGAGATGTCGTTGGATGCCAGAAACGCGGCGAGTTCCTGGGTGCGCTTTCTTGAGCGGGTATAGACTATGCCGCATCCGCCCACCCTGGAGAGGATATGGAGCAGCTCAGTGTCTTTGAAGTCGCAATGCCTCGCCACATATGAGATGTTCTTACGGGTGAAACTCAGCCGGAAACAGTAGTTTCTGTCTCTGAAAGAGAGCTTCTTCATTATGTCGTCGACCACTTGCGGGGTGGCTGACGCAGTCAGGGCGAGCACCGGTGTCTTTGGAAAACGGGCGCGAAGTTCTCCTATTTTCAGGTAGGAGGGGCGGAAGTCATATCCCCATTGTGAAATGCAGTGGGCCTCGTCGACCACGATGAGCTTGACATCAAGGATATTCCACCAAGCCTCCATGTTTGGAGAACGGAGTTTCTCTGGGGAAAGGTAGAGGATTTTAATTTTGCCGAGTTCACAGCGTTTTAGGACAAGCTCACTTTCCGAACGTTTCATCGCATGGTTGAGTTGGCCAGCGCGGATTCCTCTGCGGCGGAGGTTGTCAACCTGGTCTTTCATCAGGGAAATAAGCGGAGTGACAACCACTGTGAGGCCATTGAGAGCCAATGCGGGAATCTGGAAGGTGATTGACTTCCCCCCTCCGGTTGGAAGAAGCCCGAGCGTGTCATGGCCGTCGAGCACAGAGTTTATGATTTCCTCCTGCATCGGCCGGAAGGAATCATAGCCCCAATGTGTTTTCAGTAAAGTGTGTATCGAAGGGTTCGTGTCAGACATGATGAGGAGGTCAGAGGATTGGCGCGAAAAGACGCATCACGGATTCCAGCCCTTTCTCAAGATATGGGCGCTGGCGCCATATGGCGGGATTCACCCTTATGCAGTCGCGTTGGTCGGCGATGAAGCGTGTCCGCATAGCCGTGTTGAATTCCTTGGAGTAGACAAGCAGGTTTGCCTCGAAATTGTGTTCAAAGCTGCGGAAGTCAAAGTTGGTCGAACCGACTGTGGCAAAGTCGTCGTCGACAATTATCGCCTTGCTGTGGAGCATTCCTTTGTCGTAGAGATATACCTTGATGCCGGCTCTCAGGCATTCCTGCACATAGCTGAATGATGCCCAGCGCAGCATGTCGCTGTCGCTGCGTCGCGGAAGCATTATGCGCACGTCCACTTTTGACAGTGAGGCGACCTGGAGGGCATGCAACAGGCCTTCGGTGGGTAGGAAATAGGGGGTCTGGAGCCATACGCGTGTCTTTGCTGTGGATATCGCCTGCTGGAACATCAGCGTCAGGTTCATCCATTGGTTTACAGGGCCTCCTGTAAGCAATTGTATCCCCACATTGTTGCTCTCTTCCGTGACGGAGGATGCCGCCTCCGGAAGGTCTGGAATCTCCTCTTCAATCAGAGGTTGTCCCATGTAGTTCCAGTCCACGGCGAATGACTGCTGCAAGGCTGCCACGCCAGGACCGGTGACGCGGAGATGAAGGTCGCGCCACACGTCAAAGTGTTTCCCGCCATCCACATATCGGTCGGCTATGTTCATGCCACCGATGTATCCGATGATGCCGTCTATGACGACGATTTTACGGTGATTGCGCCAATTGACGCGTGTGCCGAAAGGTGGAAAGACCACCTCAAAGAACGGGTAGGCCTCTATGCCCTCTTTTTTCAGTTTCTTGAAGAATTTTCCGGGGGTCTTGAAGGAGCCCACGGAGTCATAGATGATACGGATTTTGACTCCGGCGCGGGCCCTCTCGACGAGGGCTTCGCTTATGCGGCGGCCTATCTTGTCTGCCGCGATGATGTAATACTCGATATTGATGTATTTCTCGGCACGAGAGATATCGGCGAGCAAAGCCTCGAATTTGGAACGGCCATTGTCGAATATGGCGACGCTGTTACCCTCGTAATATGGTGATCCCTGGAGGGAATGGGCGAGTTTGATGTGTCGCAGGCAGGCTGGCGACTGTCTCACCTTGGATGAGTCAATTTTCCCGTTTTGCTCAAGTCGTCTGAGCTTCCTGCGGTTGCGCCTTGAGATTATGCGCTTGTTCTGTATGTTACGGCCGAAAAATATGTACAGAATCAAGCCTACGGCCGGAAGGACGAGCAAAACGGTGACCCACGCGAGTGATTTCACCGGATTGCGGTTTTCCGAAACAACGATGGCGATTACTCCAAGCACAATGGCGGCGTAGGCAATGGTGACTGTCCACCACAGCCAAGTCGTGTTTATATAGTCGACCAGTGTCCACATACTATCTGCAAATTTACGAAAAATCTGGAGATTTTGACACCGACAGAATAAAAAGGCGAATATTCAAGACCGAACTGCAAAATATCCATCTGCAATAGGCCTGAAAATTTTAAGCCCGAGGCATAACGGGTGATTGGAGAGGTGCTAAAGATTACTTTCAGCTGACAATACAAAAAAGGAGACCGAAGTCTCCCTTTGATTAACTAATGGTGTGTTCTCAAGATGGCTTGTTGTTTAGAATCGATTCTTTTCGTTCGCACCTGCTCCACGCCCCTTGTAACGGTCACGACTGGAGTTAAATGAGTACTGTAGAGTCAAGTAGAATGAACGGCTTAGATCCGTTACACATACGTAACGGGTTATATCTCTACTGAATGAAGTAACACCATAATTACGTTTGTTGAAGATGTCGTTTGCCTCGACGGAAACACTGAAGCTGTTGTTGAAGAACGCCTTGTATAGTTTGGCGTTAAGGTAAGAACAGGATTTGCGATGTATGTTCCTGTCATCGCCTGCGCTTTCCCATGCCATATCCACGTTCATCCATATATCATAGGGAAGATGTATGGCATTTTGCCATTGCACCATTCCTTGTGGATTATTCAAGTGTTTACGCCCTTTCCAGGTGTCGATTGCAAACCACTGCTTCGTGATGCCGAGATTTACCCGTGGTTCCCAGATGCCGATATTGAAACTGGTCCCTATAAATATGGGCCACAAAACGAAGCGTGCAAAGTGCGTGATGTCTATTTGAGGTGAAAGGCTTTTGATTTCAGAGAGTTAAGTGGAGTAGGGGAGTGATGGCGAAATAAAACGAAGCGTGCAAAAAGTTTACGTGGGCTTAATTTGGGTTTACATGGACGGCCGGTTTTGAGGTCGTTTGTTTACGCCGGGTTTACATAGGGTTGTCGTGGGGTTTACGTGGCTCTTGTTGGTGGCCATCGGCGCGATAGAAGGGTAGGGCGGTTGCGACTGTGCGCCGTTTTTTATTGCCTATAATCAAATTTATTATGTTCAAAATATACCATATAGATATTATTTGGTATATTTGCGCCTATAAAACAAGAGTATATGGCAAAGGTTATTCATGTGCATCTGACGCATCCCATCGAGGGGACGAGGCGTCGGGACTGGTATTTCAGCAGCATAAAGGCCGTTTTCAGCGTGTTTACGGCTGATCAGGTCGGTGCGACCTACAATTACCTGCGGCATGCAGGGCTGTCAGGCAACGGCTCGATCATCACTAAACGCGCTATAATCAGGCAGTCAACGCTTATATCTGGCGGTAGTGGCGCAGACTATACGGACGGCGGCTGAACGGCCTTATAGGGTAAATATAATGGCTTTTGAAGGGCATTGTCGGCATCGTGTCGATGATGCCCTGATTTTATGCTCTCAAATGGGCTTCAAGGGGGTAAAATCGGTTAGGGGTGACAGTAGGAGTGACAGTTTGGAGTGACAATTAGGAGTGACAGTCCCAAAAGTTAGGAGTGACAAATTCGCGGATTTTGACAGCAAATAACTGCGATGAGATAAACGCCCAAAATAGGGCATCAATTTTCAAAAACGGCGTTTGAGTGTGAAGCAAAATACCCCCTCTTTTTCAATTTCGCCCTGCTGAAACCGCCTAAAATCAGAGGCTTTGTTCGCCATCCTTGTCGGATAGGGGAGGGGTATGCCCTGAAAAGAGCGACTCGGGGTGCGCCGGAGGGGTCGGGATGGGTCAGTTGGCGAACATGCGAAATGGGATGCCATCGATATACACCACCGAGGACGCATCCCTTAACTGTTTTGCAAGACGGGCGGGGAGGACACCTCCTCTGCTTCGGTAATGGGAGTGAGATGCACCCGGGCATTTCTCTCCAACTCTTCAATACGAGCCTCAAGTCGCCCTATTTCTTTGTTTAGTCGTCCGATTTCTTGATCCTTGTCTCTTAGATAAGCCCAAACATCGGCTTGTGGGTGAGTCTCAATTGATTGACCAGGTTCTTCTATGGAGCTGCTTGTCGCATTAGAAAGTAACATCTCGCCTTTGCCTAACAGGAGCCACGTAGGATTGAGATCCGGATATATTTCGATAATCTTCGACACCCATTGGCTTGAAATATCAGTGCCTTTATTAATACTGCGTGAAATGACACCATTAGAACAGCCTATCTGCTGTTCTAATGCTCTAATGCTGATTCCTTTCTTATTGAGGAATGCCGCGAGGTTGTCGGAAAAATTCGCCATTGTCGTAAATTTTCTGCGGAAATATTTTTCAGTGTCGAAAATTATCTATGTCTTTGCAGCGTGTTCCAGATGGAACGAGCGGCCAAAGATACGAAAATTGGCGCACATAGACAAAAATTAACAGTTAAGCAAACATAAACAAATGAGTGAGACAGACGAAATCAAGGAATGGCAGGCCTTCAGCGCCATGCATCAGATAGCCGGCGTGCTGATGTTGGATGAGATTCCCTTCAGTTACAGTGAGGAGAACGGCATCATGTTCACGGCCCCGGACTTTTACGTGGAGAACCTGAAGCAGCGCCTTGTATGCTGCTACGGATGTCGCCGTTACCCCGAAATCAAAGAAGTAAAATAACGACAAAATGAGTGAGACAATGACAAACGAGGAGAAAATAGAACAAAAAAGACGGCAGATGGTACGAGTCATCTCAATGGCAACCAGTCTGCATTATGCCATTGAAGACTTGAGAGGTCTGATGATAGCAGAGGATGAGAACGATGAATTCTCGCTTATCGATTCCGATGACGAGGCTCTTTATCTCGCTCTCTGTTCCAAGGCTGAAGAGATTGACAAAATGGCCGATATGATTTCGGTACGATATAAAGCAATCAAAAACGAAAAAATAAAAACCGATGAGTGAGACCAAAGAGATAATCAGAATCAACCGCGACAACCGCGAGGAGATTTTTTCCGCAGCCTACAAAGGGAGTTATTATACAATTTTAGGTTGTGGAGGTGGCCTTGACGAATGGACAACTGGATACACGCAGTTCCTTGAAAAGGCAGGGATTGGAACACCGAAGCAGTTCATAACATTCCGAGGGGCAGATATGAATATGAATTACGGTCTTATAGGCAACAATGCCTATCAGGATAATCTGACATGCCTGATGTTCCCCTTGGATGGTTTGAATGCCGGCAGATTGGCAATGTTCAGACTGCGAATGGGAGATAAGTGGTTTGACGATATCGTGGACAACAACCGGCGTCGACAGGAGACTATCAACGTATAGAGGGTTAGACCCAAGAGAGGGCAATCCTGCGGCAAGAGAGCTGCGAAACGCGAGATAATAATCGCAATCAAATTTTCCACAGCCGCCGGTAGTTGCAAGGCCGGCGGCACTTGGGCGGCCAGGATGGTGAGCGACCATGGCGCAAGTATCGGGGTTCGATTCCCCGACCGTCCACAAAAATTCAAACGATGAAACAACGAGCAGAAAAAATGACCGACAATGCCGTCAAGGTGCTGCTGCAGTCCCTTGAGCAGGATTTCAAGGATACTGGCATAGTCCTCGATCAGTTCGAGGCGACCCACAACGACTATGAGTGTAACCAGTCAAAACCGTACTCGGCACTGGTAGCCGGTCATTTCGCCCTTGAGGAAGCCATCGAAAAAATCAATAGCCGACTAAATATAAAGTGAGATTATGGACAGAAAGAATATGTTTCACGCTGCTGAAATTCAACGACAAAATGCGGATTCAGCGCGGCAAGGTCGCCAAGAATGTGCAGCCAAAGAAGTGCTGTATGTTCGTTCAGACCTGCTAAATCGATTTCGTAATAGTCCTCTGCTGGAAATGGTAGTAGTACCGGCTGCTGAATTCGAGCAGCTTTGCAAAACGCGAATAGGTCGTGCGTATGTCGCTTCTTATCAGTGGCAGACTTGTAGTCGACAATCATTATTCGGATAACGTCTCTCATGATAGTTCCATTTGGAAAATAAGCACAAAGATAACGAATAAAACCCAATAAGTGAGAAAATGAACAAGTACATCTCAGTCAACAAGGAGGGCATCAAGGCTCTGCAGCGCACCTTCAAGGTCAAAGGGAAGGCAATATGTGAACGCTGCGTCAAGAACGCCCTGGCATACCGCACGAATAACGAGCTTGCCAAGAGGATACGTTTCGCGGCCATACAGCACCACGGAGGTTGCACCTGCTACAACCTCCCGGAGGGTGAATTCTTCTTCGACTCGGATAGCTGCGCTCGTGCGGTCTATTCCAATGGTGCCGAGGTCTATCTCGACAAGCAGACCGGCGAAGGTACAGTCTTTGGTCCCAGAGGCCAGGTGGTCGCAAAGTACGACCATGTCATGTTGACACAGATTCCGGAACTTTCGCGCATAGCCCGGACTCTTTAACCCTTCGTGACAATGGAATACTACGACGGACGGATATGCATAAGGCCAACCGAGCTTGAAGCGGCGGGCATAATGACGCAGGAATACTGCCGTCAGCTTGCCTCACGCAAGAAGGTTGAGATGGCCCGTTCCGGTAGAGGCAAAGGCAACTATGCCCTCGTCGTGGTCGACTCTTTGCCGACGCAGCATCTTGAGGAAGTTAAAGAGAAATTCGGTAGCGGTGATGAAATACTTGCCGCCGGGTGGTTCCGCGAGAACTACGAGCGCGACCAGGCAGCCGTGACATGGTTCAACGACCGGAATAAATGCCCCATCGAATTCAAGGACGAGAAAAAGCGCCGTCAGTGGGTAGAGGAGTGCGTGGTCAACGCCAGCGTCCTCAACTGCTGCATCAGGCTTCACAACCGGGCAAGCGACTTCCAGAGGGTACTGGGCAACACCTACCAGTGGGAGAAGATGGCCAAGGCCGTCGAGAGCCTGAGAGAGCAGTTCGGCCACACCCTGCCGACGTCGATGTTCCGCTTCCGCAAGAAGGTCGCAGAATACAGGCGCGAAGGTTACGCAAGTCTTATCAGCGGCAAGTTCGGCAACCAGACGGCCCGGCGCATGACCCACCGCGAGGAGCGTGTCATCCTCGGCATAGCCTGTCTTGAGAACCAGCCCTACAATACCACTGTCCGGGAAATGTATATCATGTTCCTCACCGGCGAACTGGACGTCTACGATATCGACACCGGTGAACTCTACGACCCGGAGACATTCGCCAAAAAGGGGGAGGAGCCGTGGATACCGAGCGACGCTACCATCGCCAACTACCTCAACAAGCCGAAAAACAAAATCCTTATCAAGAACCGCCACCTCAGCCGGACGACCTTTATGCACGAAGAGATGCCGCACATGCACCGCCACAACGGACAGTTCTCGCTGTCGCAGATTACCATGGACGACGTGGATCTGCCGCGCCGCATGAAGGGCAACGAGCGGGTGCATGCCTACTACGTCTACGACGTGGTGAGCCAGTGCCGTATCGGGGCCGCCTACGCCAGGAAGAAGGATGAGGCTCTGGTGGTGGAATGTTTCAGGGATATGTTCCGGTTGATCGAGCGCAACGGTTGGGGTATGCCGGCCGGCATAGAGGTGGAGCAACACCTCATGAGCCAGTACAAGGACGGCTTTTTGAGAGCCGGTGTCGCCTTCCCCTTCGTACATTTCTGCGCACCGCAGAATTCTCAGGAGAAATATGCCGAGCCTCTGAATGGTGCCTTCAAACGCTCGATAGCCCACAAGAACCATGCCGGCATAGGCAGGTTCTACGGCAAGGGCAAGAACCGCGTCGAGAGCAAGAAGATCAGCGACGAGAACAACGACACATGGGAGGATAAGAGATACTATACCTTCGAGGAGCTTGTGGCCGATGACCGTGCCGACAATATGGAGTGGAACAACACCCTGCACCCGAACCAGAAGAAGTACAAGGGCATGACGCGATGGGACGTGCTTGTGGCAAATGTCAACCCGACCCTGCAGCCCCTCGACAAACTGACCCTGAGCCGGTATATCGGCGAAAGGGTGCCGACGAGTGTCCGTCGCAACTCCACCGTTAGGGTGCGCCACGAGGATTGGTGGTTAAGCGCTCCCGAGGTGCTTGAGAAACTCGACCCCAACAATTACAAGGTAACCGCCTACTTCCTCCCCGACGAGAAGGGCGAACCGACCGATGTCTATATCTTTCAGGATGACCGATACATCGACAAGGTGGAGAGAGTGCATACCTACAACCGTGTCATGGCCGAGCAGACCGAGGAGGATGTAGTCAACTACATAGAGCAGCGCAAAAAGGTTGCCCGGACAGCCGCATACGTCGCCCGTAACGCCGCTCCGAGGGTCGGGACTATAAAACGCACGGCGACGCCCGAAGTCGCGGCAGAGGCCGTAGAAATCACGTCAGTGGCCGCAGGTGCGGACGAGTATGAACCGGACAGCCGTTTTGCCGGAATGGACTGGAGCCAGGCAGGATTCCAGGACTCTTGAAACGATATTAAAACGCCATTAGAATATGATTACAACCGAAATCAGACAGAAAATCACCGCCGCGATAACGGCCGCCAGGAAGAACTACCCGAGTGATGCCAAGCATGCAGCCTCGCTCGGTATCACCACCTCGGTCTACAGTGCCGTCAAGAACGGTCAGACCGACCGGGTGCTGAGCAATGCCAACTGGATAAGTATCGCTCGGAAGCTCGGCGTGAGCCTCCGTGACGAGATTGAATGGAAAGCCGCCATGACTCCGGTGTTCCAGTACGTCACAGCCCAGTTGGAATTCTGCCAGCAGTCGAGTGTCAGCGGCATCCTCTGCGATGAGCCTAACATCGGCAAAACATTCACTGCCCGGCTCTATGTTCAGAATCACCGCAATGCCGTCTACATCGACTGCTCCCAGGTCAAGACCAAACTTAAACTGATCCGTAAGATTGCGGCAGAATTCGGGGTCGACAGCAAGGGGCGCTATTCGGACGTGTACGACGACCTTGTGTTCTACCTCCGCTCCATCGACAATCCCCTTGTGATACTCGACGAGGCCGGCGACCTGCAGTACGAGGCTTTTTTGGAACTGAAGGCATTATGGAACGCGACCGAGCGCTGCTGCGCGTGGTACATGATGGGCGCCGACGGCCTAAAGGAGAAGATCAACCGCTCCATCGAGTGCCGTAAGGTCGGCTATACCGAGATGCTGAGCCGCTACGGCGACCGCTTCAGCAAGGTAACGCCCGACAACGGCGACGACCGCCGAGCCTTCCTCAACGAACAGGCCCGGATAGTCGCCAAAGTCAACGCGCCCGAGGGGACCGACATCGGACAGATCGTGCGCAAGACCGGCGGAGGTCTGCGACGTGTATATACCGAGATTGAGAAACTTAAAAGACAGTAGCCATGCCGAAACGAGCATTCAGCCCCAAAGAGGTGCTTGCCAAGACCTATAAGACCCTGCCGTGGGACGGTGAGTGGTCCGAGGCCTTCGGTCTGCCCACCGTCAACGAGACGTGGCTTATTCACGGCCAGTCGGGCTCGGGCAAGAGCAGTTTCGTGATGCAGCTTGCCCGCAAGCTCACCGAATACGGCACCGTCCTGTTCATGAGCTACGAGGAAGGGGTGGGGCAGTCATTCCAGAAACGCATCGCCCGGTTCAAGATGAACGAGGTGCAGGGTCGCTTCCGCATCGCCACAGCCGATACCATCGAGGAGCTGACTGCCAGACTTAAGTGCAAGAAGTCTCCCAAGTTCGTAATCATCGACAGCTTTCAGGCTGCAGGGTGGGAATATCCCGAAACCGAGGCCTTGATAAAAAACTTCCCCCGGAAGTGCTTCATCTTCGTCAGTCAGGAACACAAGGGGCAGCCGATGGGCAAAGCCGCCATAAGGCTCAAGTTCTTTGCCGGGGTGAAGGTGAGGGTCAGCGGTTACAAGGCATACTGCCAGGGTCGTTTTATCCCGGCGCCGGGAGCCTATTACCCGGTGTGGCCCGAAGGAATATTGAAAACAACCAACAATCTCGGATAACTATGAGTAAGAAACGAACAATGATAGTAATCGAGCCGGATGGCCGGATACACAAGGAGGCGTTTATGACCGCACCGATGGTATGCCCATACTGCAATGGCATCGGAGAATTCCGATATGATACTGTTGAAGGTCCGTGGATCGAGGAATGTCCGGACTGCATGGGCACCGGCGAGGTGGTGGCAATGGTGACTATAGACTGGAAACCGAACTTAAAATAAACGAATATGGCACAGGAAGTAAATAATTTCGGGCGGTTCTACACCGCAGTCAGAGCACTCAATCCAATAGGCGACCGCGACGAGGTCAAGAAGAGCCTGGTGTACCAATACACCGACGGACGTACCGACAGCCTCCGGGAGATGACCCGGACCGAGTACGATCGGTGCTGCACCGATCTCGAGCGCAAAGCCGGTGGACAGGATGAACTCCGCAAAGAGCGCAGCAAAACCCTCAAGCTCATGCAGCAGATGGGTGTCGACACCACCGATTGGGGCCGTGTCAACCTCCTATGCCGCGACACCCGGATAATCGGCAAGGAGTTTTACCATATCACCGCCGACGAACACCGGGAACTGCGGCGCAAGCTCAAAAGCATAGAGCGCAAAGGCGGCATCCGCCATAAGCCAGTGGAAATGCCGCAGCAGTCCAAGGAGCGTCAGTCCCGGCAACAAGTAATAATCATCCCCATGGGCATCGGCCAGGCATAAAGAATATGGAACAGATAAAAATAACATTGGAGGATTGCGGTCAGGATTTCACAACCCTCTATACAGACGAAAACGGCATGGTAGTGGATGTACAGCCCTATCAGGCTGATATATGGCGAGGTGCGATGATCCCGGTAAATGATCCGGGATTGTTCGAGGTCGGTCAACCGCTGCCGATACACCATCCACCGCATATAATGTGGGGCTTCCTGCGCTACCGTATTCAAAAAATTGAACACATTGAATCATGAAAAAACGACACTGGAAGATAAGGCTCAAGGAACGCACAACCGGACATATACTCACTCCGGAATACATCGGCTACAGTGACCGCGAGGAGGTGATAGAGTTTTTCGGACTCGAGAATCCCGACGTCGAATGGTACGAGATAGAGGAAGTGCCCTATAAAGAATAATCAGTAATCAACCATTAAACAAAAAAGATATGGCAAAAAGAGTAAAGAAAACCATCATTACCGGCGTATCCAAGGATGCGGCCGAGGAAGCCTTTGCCGTCTATGCAAAGGCAGACGCAGAACGTGCGAAAATCACAGCGGACATCGAACTCCAGTGCGCCCGTTACCGCGAGAAACACCAGGAGCGACTCTCGCAACTTCAGACCATTCAGGATGAAGCCTTCGAGACTCTCCAATCCTACGCCACCGAGAACCAGGCCGAACTTTTCAGCAAGAAGAAGAGCCTCGACATGGTGCATGGCACCATAGGGTTCCGCACCGGCACTCCGAAGCTCAAGACCCTAAAAGGCTTCACATGGGCGAGTGCCCTTCAGCTCGTGAAGGAGTTTCTGCCCGGGCATATCCGTACCGCCGAGGAGATAGCCAAGGACAAACTCCTTGCAGACCGCGAGGACGAGACGGTCGCCGCTAACCTTTCACGATGCGGAATCATGGTCACCCAGGACGAAACCTTCTTTGTCGAACCAAAAAAAGAGGATGGTGCGGCATGAACAAGGAGATCAGACGACCGCCCCGGGTGGCGGTGTGCAAGGAGTGCCACGGCACCGGGATTCAGCAGACCGAGGCACCGCAAAGGCATCCTGCAAGATGCCCCCAGTGCGAGGGTAGCGGCCGGGTAACAGTGAGCAGCGTGACGACGCTCGACATCCGGCCATACCGACCTAAACCGACACACGGACCAGTAAAAATCATGTAGAGCCAATGGCAAAATCGCGCGGCATGTCCTACAGGAAGCGCGTCGAGGACATAAACCGGATATATGACCGGCACGCCAGGAGCGGGCTGTCAAACCGGGAGATATGGCGCAGGTACATATATCCGGTTTATGCCATCAGTGAGCGCACCTTCTACAACATAATGAACGCCACGGCAGGGCTTGAAACCCCGGTCGTGGCGTCCGACATGCCGAGCCTTTTTGACTTTATGGGCGACAACCCCGAAAATCAGGAATCCGATGAGCGACCTTGATCAGCAGACACGCGCCATATTTCAGAGCATATTGCGTGACATACAGGTGGAGCTCGGCGACGAATTCGACCAGAATTTCGAGCGACAGGCATTCTTCAGCCAGGCATGGCAGCGGCGTAAAAGTCCGACGCGCCCGGGCGGCCTTATCCTGGTTGACTCCGGCGGTCTGAGGCAGAGCGTCCGCAGCGAGATACGCGAGAGCAGCATCGTGTTCCTGTCCGATCATCCGGCAGCAGCCATTCATAACGAAGGCGGCGAAATCAAGGTGACTGCCAAAATGAAAGGCTTCTTCTGGCACAAGTATTATGCCGCTACCGGCTCCTTCGGGCGCAAAAAGGATGGCTCACTCCGGCAAGACAAAAAGAACAGTCAGCTATCCTCCGAGGCCGACTTCTGGAAAGCGATGGCGCTCATGAAAGTAGGTGCGACCATCAGGATACCGCAGCGCAAATTCCTCGGTGCGTCACCCGAGGTGGAGGCCGCAGTCCGGGCAATCATCGAGGAGAACCTTACCGAATACATCAACAACATAGACTTTGATATCAAATGACAGCAATAATTATCACTTCAATAATCTGTGCGACATTGCTAATCATGTTGTACATGACACACATCTATCCGAGAACCATCCGCAAGTACAAGTTGCTTGCCGCTCAACGTAAGGCTGAATTGGATAAATTGAAAAAAGAATTCGACAGCCGGTTAGACGGTTACACGGACTGGTTCAACGATATGGAGCAACGCATGAGCAGTCTAAGCGAAATGGTTTATAATTTCATAGCCAACAATTATTCGCCCAACAAGAAATGAGAGAGGAACTATACAACGCAATCAAGAATAGGCTTGAGGCACTGTGCATCAATGCCGCCGGAGAGTATTATGAGCGCCCCGATGACGCGGATGTCGATGACGAACTGCATCCACGGGCGATAAAACACATCGACTTGTGGAACCGCAATGTCGAGTTTATCGAGCAGGAGACCGCATGGGATCGTCCGGCGGTGTTCATCGAGTTTGTGCCCTTCAAGTGGCATGCCATCGTGCAGGGCGTCGAATACCGGGCGCAGCCGCTCATCAACCTCCATGTGGTCACCGACTGGGCCGAGCAGAAGAACATCGGAGAATTCCGGCTGCTCGACAAGATCCATGAGCAACTTGCCGGGCTGGCGGGTAAAACATTCATGGAGTTTGACATCAACAGCTCGGCGACCAACCACAACCACGAGGAACTGGTCGAGAACATCGAGACCTACACATGCGTCGGATTCCGGCATCTTCAATAAGCCGCCATAAACGCGCCGTGTCGCAAAGAAAAGAGAGAGCCGCAGCCTTTATCGGGTTGCGGCTCTCTCGGCGTTATATGGGCGAGAAAACGGCCTCATACGGCCTTCACGGCAGGGAGGTCGGGGGTCTCTGCTAAGGCAGAGCGACAAGTCGGTTCGGTGAACAGCATGATGTCCGTATAGCGGGCATTGTAGTTCATGGTCGCGTTAAACTCCCTGCGGCTGCACCGCTCGAACGGGTTGCCGAGCGACGGGTTGCGCCCCATCCACTCGCACAGCTCCACGAGGCACGATTTCTCGGAGGTAAAATATACAAAATTATGGCCGGACAGCACCGACAGCACATCGAGGTAGTCGGCGAGGCGCCAGTACATGCGGTAGGTCCCGACATCGGTGGATAGATAGGGCGGGTCGACCAGGAACACGACGCCCGGCGTGTCCTTGAACTGATCGAAAAGGTCTCGGTAGTCGCACGATGTTATCTCCAGCCCGGCGAGATATTCCGGGCATTCGGCATATCCGGCCTTGCGGACATTGTTGTAGAACGTCTCCTTGCGCATCTCCGGGATACTCAGCTTGTACTTCATCGAGAACATCAGCGACGACGACAGTGTGATGAAGTCGAGATAGCCGTTCTCCTTCAGCTCCTGCTCGAGCAGCCTGAAGATCTTGTCGCGGGCATCGCCGGTCACAGGCTTATGCCGTGGGAACTGCGAGGCGATGGGCCGGATACGGTCGAGCAGGGCGTTGGTACGGGGGATGTTGGCGATGCGCAGCCGGTAGTCGTCGAAGTCATTATATATTACGCGCGACTCCGGGTGGAAATGCTTTGTGATATGCGAGAGCAGCCCCGAGCCACCGAAAAGGTCAACGAACACCGTGCCGGCCGGATATTGCTTGATGACCTCGATGAAATGCTTGGCGAACATGCGCTTCTGACCCACGAAGGGCAGCGGTGCGGACAGATAAAGGCGGCTCATACGTTAAGCTCGAATTTAACGCTGTCCTCCCCGGCAAGGAGGCGGCGGGTACTGTCTATATTGTTGTCATACACATGCACGTTGCCCAGGAACAGCGTGATTGACTTGAGGGGGAAGTCGATGTGGCGTGCCATGAGGTAGAGATGGTATATGTCGGCCGGCAGTCCGAGGTTCGCGTCAGAGCTGCGCTGGTAGGCCGACACCACAAGCTCGCCGTCCTCGATTTGGAACTGCACGAGCGACAGACATGGCGCCTGGTTGCTCTCCGCCTCGGTTGCCCCGAGGAACAGCACATAGTTTTTCGAAGGGCGGCGCTCCGTATTGATCCGAGCCAACAGCGGCGGCAGTTTCTCGAAATAGGTGGGGTATGAGTTGACCAGGATCGGGCCGCAGTAATCCCACCAGTTTATGCCGGCCTCCCGGTATTTCTCTACTGACCGTTCGCCCCTCATAAAGAGTTTGAGCTCGGAGCGCAGTTTTTTGCGGGCGATGCCGTGGCTCTCGAAAATCTCGAGCAGATCTGCAGGGGTAAGCGAGAGCCGCTCGTTGATAAGATATGTTATGTTGCCCTTCCGGTTGGCCTGGTGCTTGCCTGTGTCAAGAATCCGGGCGAGGATTTGGTGATATTTGTTGCGTGCCATTGTCGTTTATGATTGGTGATGGTGCAAAGGTAGGCACGCGCCGTCAGCACCGCACTATCGGAACACCGAATCATACTGCACCCGGATTGCAGTCATTCTTTGCCGGGCAAATCGGCAGGGCCGATGACTGAAAGTGCTTTATAAGACTGTAGACCTTGCGCTCACTGACATCGTATTTGTCGGCCAGAACCGCCACCGCATACGACACTTTGTTGCCGGCGTCGACCATGTTGTTGAAGTCAACAAAAAGGTCGATGTAGGCGGTGTCCTCGAGCCGCACGCCTATCCGGCGCAGCCGCTCGAGTAGTTCGCGGTTGAAATTCAGCACTTCAAATATTGTCATGTCGGCGAAAATTGTTAATTTTGCAGTGTCTCACTTATTCAAATAACACGGATTCTCCGGCCGGAGTGGCATAATGCCCCCGGCGGCCGGAGAATCCGTGTTACGTTAAAGAGTAAGTGAGACGACTATTTAACAGGCCGGGGGCATTTTTTGTGCCCTCCCCCGAAGGGCGGTGTGGATCAGTCCATGCGGTACGGTTCCAAGTCAATACTGTCCCTGGCATTCCATCCGTCAAGCTGTGCCTGTTGGATATGTTCCGAGAAGGCGCGATAGAACGCCTCGATGTCGGCAGGATTCTCAAACCGGCGGTAGACCGGCTCCTCGTCGGTGCCGAACTTGAACACCACCGACACGCCATTACCCATCTTGCTTTGGATGTAGGCGCGCTCATAGTTGGTCTGATTCTCGGCCGACAGCCATACCGGGACACCTTCATAGGTGAAGCCGGATATGATTCTCTCGCGTGTGGCGTCGCTGATCCATCCCTCGATAAGAGATTTCACCTCGTCGACAGACGGACGGTGGTCGAACTCCGCCTCCATGTAGGAGGTGGTGCCGGATTCATCGGTCGACACATCCCAGCGGACGCGCCATTTGTTTTTGACCGGGTTTGTACACTCCAGGAGTGCCACATCAGGATTGCCTTGGACTCTGCGCATGGTTTTTAAGTGAAGATGTATTTTGTTCTGCCCTGTCCGAATGACTCCGTCTTCAGTACGGTGGAGAAGGGGAAACCGTCGGGCTGTTCCTTGATTTGCTGGAGGATGTTCTTCATCTCCTCCGAGTTGGTGAAGAACTTTTTCTTCTCGCCGTTGACCTCGATGGCCACAACGCAACGGTCTTCGCCTTGCGATGTCTTTACGCCCATCTCGAAGTCATACACCACGATAGGGAGGTTGGTGAGTTCCCGGATGCTTACCACCGCCCCGGGAAATCGCTTTTTGCCGTCATCGGGCTTGTAAGCGACGTTTAGGTCTTTGAATGATCTCATTTCTTTGCCTGTTAATTTATTAAAGAGGTTATTACACTGTGCGTGCTTGGCCATCCCGTAGAACGAGGCTGTCAGCACGCTTCTTCGTTTCCGGCTCTTGACTTCGCCCATCTTTCGGGCGAACTTCTGCTTTATGCGCTTGCGGATAAGCGCATGGGTGGGGTGGATGACATAGCCCAGGAAGTCGATGCCTTCAGTAACCGGGAACACCCTCTCGTTGGCTTTGATCTTCAGACCGATGCTTTCAACACATTCATGCACGATATCGCGTATGCGCCAAAGCTCCTCCTTGCTGCCGGCCAGAACCGCCCCGTCATCGCAGTAGCGGTAGTAGAACCGTGTGCGCAGCCTGTCCTTGAGCGGATGGTCGAGGGCAACCGACAGCAGTAGATTGCACAGCCCCTGCGAGCTCCTGAGTCCTATGCTCACACCCTTGGGCATCATGTGTACGAACCGCTCCAGTATGGCAATCAGCTTGGCATCCTTGAATATACGCCGGACACACTCGATGATGGTCTGCTGGTCCACACTCTCGTAAAACTTTGAGATGTCGAACTTGTAACAGTAGCGTGTGTCGTCGGGATAAGCGCGGAGGTCGCTCTCGATATACGCCTTCAGGTCGTGCATGCCGCGCCCCTTGATGCTTGCCGAGGTGGTGCGGATGAATCGGCGCTTGAGGTGTTCGTCAACCACCGACATGACGGCATGTACGGCTATGCGGTCCTTCATTGTCAGAACCTGTATGTGCCGTTCCTTGCCTCCCTCGATGATGGTGCGCTCCCGGTAGCCACTCTCGATTGTGTAGCTGCCGTCGGCAATCTTTGCCGACAGCTCCGCGATAATCTCCTCCCGGTGCGCGAGAAGGTACCGGCCCTGCCGGGAGCGCTTTCGTGCCGTGCCCCGGAGAACCTGGTCGAATGACTGCGCCATATTGGGGTAGGCAACAATCTCCTCGATAATATGTCCTTCTCTTCGCATGGGTGGATGTGTTGAAAATAATAATTTGTCAGGCTCCTTGAGCCTTCCGGTCACCGGGTCCGGGTTCTTCGAGCCTTGCAGCCTACCAAACCCTGCCCGAGCACTTGATGTTCCGGCTTTCCGCACTGGGATTATGCGCTGTTGCCGAGGCTTGCCCCTCTCGGCACCTCGATGGGGACACGTCCCCGGTGATGTACGCCGATTAGAGGTTGTCCAGGCGCGACCCGACATTCGCGTTCGCATTCGAAGCATCGTTATTCGCATTCGCGTACGACACGCCGCCATTCGCATTCGCGTTGTTGTTGCCGCGATAGACCACACGGCCTATTGAGGGACACCGCCTTATAGATTGCAAATTTACGCATAATCCGTGTTCCGACTGGAATGAATTAACAGGCAATTCGTCGATTATTCTTTAACGGGTGTTACCGGTGGCCCGAAAATTACCGAGCGATGCCACCTGCCGGGACGAAATGCGATGATAGCACAATAGGCCGCAAGCCGGAGGTAGTCGAAGAATCCCGGGGCGAATACGCCGTTATGTAACTCTTGTCCGATAATGTCGCGGATTCTATCAAAATTGACACACCCCTGGCTATGGGATTCCGCATGAATCCGGGTCATAAGGCAATGGACGAACCATTTTTTGCCCTCTTGGAACTTTTTATTGCGGTGGTTATTACTTTTTTTACTCATAAACTTTTGTGTTTGAGATATTGTTTGTAACTTTGCACAAAGCATCGAAGGAATGGTAAACTGGCATTTGAGACCTAAGATCCGCCTTTGGTGCTTTTTATATGTCATTGACCGAATAAAGAAAGTATGATGCACGGGTTCGGCCGTGTGGATCAGTTTCCACTTTCTTAGCCACATTCAGTCTTATATCTCGACCGCGAAGGGTGGTCTGGAAATAATAGAAATGCTCTATGCCGTCATTCCTGGGATGAGTGAGTCCCGAATCATCGACAAAGGTTGCATTCGCCAACAGCTCGTCAAGGTTTTTAAGGTCATCCTTTGTAAGCACACCCGACCGTCTGAACGTGTCGGAGAAGAGGTGCTTGTTGCCGTAGGTGGAAAAACCGACCGACACTGAGGTACTGTCGCCGACCGTCTTTTCACAACGGCGTGCAAGCAGCGGTTCCATCTCCTTGAGGTAATGCTTGCGCTCGATGGCCGTAGCCGATCTTTCGGCATTGCCTGCACACTCGTGAAATATGGCGCACGCCTGGCAGACTTCGTTATCCGGCACAAATGCCAGTTCACGACCTTTACCGCCTTTGGCGACAGGACAGGTGGAGCAGCGCCGGATTGTGTAGGGATTGTAGTCCGGGACTGACTTGCCCTCCCTGCCGGCATTGAATCGGAATATACCCTTTGTGTCGCGCTGCAGGGCCTCGTCACCCAGGCGCATAGCCTCGTCGTGGGAGGTAGCGGGATATTTCGACTTGCGCACCTGGACCACGGTACAGCGGCAGTTCCAACCGTTAGGCGGGTAGAACTCCTCCCAGAACGAATCCGATGGCGGCAGTGTGACGCGGTCGAGGGCTGCATGTTCCGGGCGCACCTTGTCATCCTGCTGTGTGCGGTACTGGAGATTGTATCGGTCGCCGTCGCGCATGAACTGCTCCCACCGGCCGGCCATTTCGGCAGACGCTGCCACAAAATTGTACTCCGCCCGGAGATAGTTGGCGTTGTATGTCGCATCGATACTCTGAACGTCATTCAAAAACCGTTCGAACGGCTTTCTATTGCCGTTTTCATCAAGCAGCGACGGGAACGCCTCGTGCAGCTCATGGAACGCCTTCATGCCGGAGAATATATAGTTGGATCGTGTCAGTCGCCGGCGCATGGCATCCGACATCTCCACCTTCTGAAATGCAGAATCCATCACCGACGCATGCGCCCCGACAAACTCCTGCACGGCGGGGTCGGCGACAAGGTCAACCCGGAACTCCGCCCCTTTCTCCTTGAATAGCGACTTCATCATGCCGGCGAACAACGAGGACAGACGCTTGCGCACATCATCGCCCGGAGAGACGAGTGTCGCCATCTCCATGCCCTCGAGCAGCGAGGCATAACGCCGGTGCAGCCCCTCGTAGTCAGAGGGGCTCAGTCGAAAAAATGCTTTTTCTCCTCCGGCTCCTCCGCATCCTTTGGGTCGTTCGTGTCCTTATCGTCTTTATTATCTTCCGCAGGAGGGAGCGACATGATGTCGCGCCGCTTTCCGACCGGCATATTGTACTTCTCCGCGAAATAAGACGGGTCAACCTCGTAGCGGTCGGCAATCATAGTTTCATAGGCCACCTGTTGCTCCGGGGTATAGTCAACAGCGTCATCCCATTCAAAGCGCAGCCCCTTGACCGGGAACCCGTGCAGGATCATCAGCGGGATAAGCTGATTGTTTATGATGTCGCGCAGGAAGTCACGGTCAGACTCCACCAGATTCATGAACACCTGCAGGTGGGTCTGCGACTGGGAGAGCGACGAACCGTCCTCGATGGTCATGGTCTGGCCGATGACAAGTTTCGACAGCTCCGAATTGGCGCGGTCGATACGCTTGTCATAGACATTGAAAGCGTCACCCTTGCCGGACTCCACAAACTGAATCTCAGTTTCCATGCCGGTCACTACACCCTGGTTTGCTCCGCCGTTGTAGATCATGTCCTGCAGACGCCGGAACTCCTTCGGGTCACGGGTGGTGGTGCGTGCGATGCGCCAGGGCATGCCGAATACCTCCGCGAAACAATCCCAGAACGTCATGGCATGTTTTTTCGGGATGGTGTGCAACGCGGCCTTGAGCAATAGCCCGAGGTCGTCCGGGCGGCCGGCCTCAATCAGCCAGTCACGCCATGGACGCTCCCGGTACTCAATGCCGGTTTCCCAGTTCATACCTACGCGCTGTACTACGCGCCCCTTCTCCGGGATCACATGCTTTCGGGGAATGAGCGATACGCCGGAGAACGCCGGATGGCCGTCGCCGTCGGTAATGACATCGCCAAGCTCGATGAGCGAGTGGCCCCACCAGATAGACTCAAGACACAGGCGGCACAGATCCTTGAACCATGCCTGGTCGAACAGATGCTCCGCAGACTCGTCCTGCTTGCCCTTCTCGTTAACGAGCTTGAACGAGCGCGACATCACGAACCCAACGCGCTGCTGTATGCAGCCCGAGAGGTGCGAGTCCGTCATGGCGTCCCGGTATATGTCGTAGAGCTTTTGCCTGGAAGGGTGGCGTGGATCAATAGAAGACTGCCATGCATGGCGCCAGTCCTCGATGTCATTTTTGGTGAAGAACTCAGCATAGCGGTGCAGCTCCAGGATAACCGAGGACTGCTTCTGTATCTTAGACCGGACCGTTTTCTGCTCCCTGGTCAGTTTTTGTCGTTTCGTCTTACGTGCCATGTTACCAATCGTGTCTTAATCGGGGTGAAGAGTGATAGGAAGTGCCGAATCCGGCAAAGCCGTCATCGACGGCGGCGAGAGGTAGGTCGGGAACAATCCTGCCGGCCTGTACTCCCTCGAGCCATTTTATGGCGCGCTCGTAACGCTCCTTGCGTATCTCGCTGCCCATCTTCTGCGGTTGCGATGCCGAGAGGTGATAGAGCGCGATGTCGGCGGTGTACATCACTATGAGCCGGTTGCGGTCTGCTCCTGAAGCCGAGAAAATGGCATCGGTATCATATACCGGGCGCAGATAGCCGGAAATCTCCTCGATGGCCTCCACCTCTGCGTTTGCTATATTTTCAGGGGTAGACTGGGATACGACCTTCAAAGCCGCCTCACCGATAACCACCCTGTAATCCTCGTTGTCGATAAACGTAGTTACCACATGTTTTTAGGTGAGCGACGCGGAATCGCCACCGGTTTGAAAATCTCCTGCCGGGTACTACGTTGAAGGAACCATATCGCACCTTCGTCGGCATCCGGCGCGTCGTCATGCACGCGGGAACCACGCTCGAGAGCAAGAGTCTGCTCGATGCCGACCTGCATGTCCGGCGAATCTTTCAGAGCCTCGTTGTAGAACACAAAGCCGCGCTCCCACAACGGCGACACCGCCTCGATGCGCTGCACCTTATCCGGCTTAGTGCGCTTATCGGGCATAATTGGCAACTGGTATCCACGGATGTTGCCCTCGGTAGCGAATTCATCAAGAATGATATCCTGGAGCATATTGGCCTCTATATAGAAATTGACAACCACGTTGTCGGGCAAGCTCTCATAGAGGTTATAGAGCCACCGTACCATGCCGGACACAGTGTCCTGACGCACATAGCAGTCGATGAGATGAAGCTCCGTGCCGATTTTGCCCCACAGGCGGCAGGCCTTGTAGTCGTTAGCGGTTGATGACTTGAACGACGGGTCCGTGTAGCACACAAGCATGTCATACTTGTCGAGTTTCGGCAGACGCTTGAACCGGATCCATTCATGGCGGAATATGGTGCCGTCAGTGATAGGATTGTGCATCATCTCTTTCTCCCACGCACGATATCCGACGAAATCCTTGTATGCCTGAGCCTCATCCTTGGTCCATTTCTCGGCCCATACCGGATTACCATCCTTATCGACGGCTTTTATCTCGGACACGTGGACACCCTTGGATCCGGCGATATTGGCAAGTACCGAATTTTTGGAAATAAGGTTGCCCACCATTATGAAGCGGCCGCGGCCCACGTCGAGCGCGCCGAAAAGAGCCTCCTTCACCCAGTCGGTCAGTTCCTTTACGCGCTTCTCGTTGCGGCAAAGCTCGTCGTCGTCCAGATCGTCGATCACGATATAGTCCGGGCGCGCCTCGCGGTCGCGGAGGCCGCGTGGCGACTGCCCACGGCCCACGGCGAGGAACTTGGCCCCGCCCTTGGTCTTGAACTCGCCCTGCAGCCACAACCCGAGGTTCTTCTGCTCCCCGAAATCGGCAATCAGCTTCTGGTTGTATTCAAGTTCAGCCTGAAGGTCGCCGAGCAGACGGTTTGCACTCTCCTGGGATTTGCCGACGGTAATCATGAAATTGATGAGCCTCTTCGGTTGGAAAATAAGCCAAAGAGGGATGAACACACCGATATGGGTGGACTTGGCATGGCCGCGCGGCCATTTGAACACCGCCTTCAGGTTCGGCGTGTTTTTTATCTTGAGCGCCGCCTTGGTATGGAACGGCGCATTGTGAATCATACGGATTACTTCCCCGGTGGTCTTGTCGCGGAGGGTTAGGAAGTGGGCGAAATAATACTCGCAGAACTCGTCGTAGTTTGAGAGCAGCCGTTTGATACGGCGCTCTTTCTCGACCGGCGACTCCTTTACAACGGACAAGGATGCCGCTGTCAGTGCCTGGACTACGCGGCAGTGTTCCTTCCACTGCGCGAATGCCTCCTTCTGTTCCTTGGTAAGTTTAGTCGCCATATTCCACGAGCGCCCCCTTGTTGAATGATTCGATCAGGAATCCGTCCTGTAGTTTGTTGAGCTTTTTGATGAACTCGATGGTTACCTCCGGGTCGACCTTGGCACGGTGTTCGAGATATCTGGAGAATGAAGTGAACACCTCGATGGCGGCCACTACATTAGCCTGCGACTTGTCGAGTTTGTCAATGGCGGCAGTGAGTTTAGAGAGTTTGTCGCCGAGGCTGTCTATAAGGGCGAGATCACCCGATTCATTTACCTTGTCGAGCAGCGTGTTCGTCGCCAGGAGCAGCTTTTTGATAAGTTCCGGGCGAGTGATGGTCTTTGCCGCGCGGGTGGCCTTCCAACCATCGGCGGCACACCATTTGGATATAGTGACTCTTGACACGCCAATCATCTCGGCGATCTCGGTCTGCTCCTTCCCCGAAAGATACAGGGTACGTGCCAGGTCTCTCTTTTTTTCAAGTTCAGCTTTTGTCATGTCGATAATGATTTTGGCGCTTTTCTTTGCGGTTAAAAATAACAGCGGTGCAAAGCGGCTTACGCCGATAAGCAGTGCAAAAGTGCGAATACCGGGGGTACTCTCAAAAAAAGTGTGCAACCATTGCATAGAAGTGTGCAACCATTGCACACTTTTTTGGAGGGCAGCGGTTTAACCCGCAATTTTGCATCGAAATCATTATCGCACAGACATGGGCAACAGAGTAAGACTGACAAACGACACGCTCAACAGCTACGGCTACCGCGTCCTCACCGACGGGGTGGACATCACCCAGTACGAGCGCAACCCCATACTCCTTTACATGCACAACCGGGGCAAGGCCATCGGGCTTATAAAAGACATAAGTAAAGAGAACGGGGAGATAACGGGAGAACTCGCATTCGACGAGGCCACCGAGCTTTCGACCCAGTGCAAGAAGCAGTGGGAATTCGGCTCACTCCGCATGGTGAGCATCGGCTTCGAGGTAATCGAGACGAGCGAGGCCGCCGAGCTTATCGTGCCGGGGCAACGCTACGCCACGGTGACGAAGGCGCGCCTCATAGAAGTGTCGCTCGTCGACATCGGTGCCAACAACGACGCCATCCGGCTCCACAAGGACGGACAGTTAATAACGCTGAGCGAGGGCGGCGACTGCCCCCTCCCGAGGCTGAACCATAAACCAACCAACAACCAACCGCAAATGGACATCAAGACACTCGCCCTGACACTGGGCTTGCCGGAGACGGCAGACGAGGCGGCGGTCAACGCCAAACTCGCGGAACTCAAACAGAAAAACGCCGAGGCCGACAGCCTCCGCCAGGAGAACGACAGCCTCAAACTCGCGCAGATCACTGCCGCCGTCGACGGTGCTATCGCCGCCAAGAAGATTCCGGCAGAAAAGAAGCAGCACTTCCTCGATTTGGGCAAGGCCGTGGGCATCGACACTCTCACCGCCACTCTCGACGCCATCGCTCCGGCACAGAAACTCAGCTCCACCCTGGAGACCGCCCCGGCTGCCGACGATGCCCCTAAGGCCGGTCCGTGGGAACTGCGCATGGCCGAAATCCGCGAGAAACTCAAGAAACAATAACCGCTAACACCATACACCAATGGCAATCCAAGTAGACAACACCAACTACAACGGCGAGGTACTCGAGCGCATCCTCACCGTGGCCGCCACGAGCAACGAACTCGTGGAGAAGGGTCTGATCATGGTCATCCCCGGCGTCAACAAGAAAATCAGCATCCCGCGCCTGAAGGTGGGCAAGATGCTCCAGAAGCGCAAGGAGAATCCCACTGTCGAGGACAGCAAGGGGGACTTCAACTGGTCTGAGCAGGTGCTCGAGCCCCACGACTTCATGGCCTTCACAGTGTTCAACCCCCGCTCTTTCGAGCATATCTGGCGCAAGTGGCAGTCCACCGGCAACCTCGTGTTCCGCAACCTGCCCCCCGAAGGTCAGAACGCGCTGCTCGACGCGCTGTCCAAGCAGGTGCAGTTCGAACTCGGCGACCACTATGTCAACGGCGAATATGCCGACGGCACCGACGACACCAAGCTCATGAACGGCATCCTCACCCAGGCCGCCAAGGACAAGGACTGCGTCATAGTCGACGGAGCCGGCGAGACCACCATGCTCGGCAAGCTCAAGAAGATCCGCCGCGCCATCCCCAAGGCGATGCGTCAGAACCCCAATCTGCGCATCATCATGGGCGTCGATGACTTCGACACCTATGATGACGAACTGACGGCACGCGAGGCCAAGAACGCCAGCGAGACCGAGGTCAACCGCAAGCGCTACAAGGGCATCACCATCGAGACCGTTGCCGCATGGCCCGACGGCGTGATAGTCGCCACCCTCTGCTCCCCGGATGCAGACGGCAACTTCTTCGCCGCCGTCAACCTCCAGAACGACGAATCGGTGATTCAGATCGACAAGGTGGGCAACGCCTCCGAGCTGTACTTCTTCAAGCTGCTCATGATGGCCGACACCAACATCGCCTTCGGCGAGGAATTCATCGTGATGGACACCCGCGCCACACCCAAGTTCACCAAGAAAGCGGCCGAAGCCGGCAAGGGAGAAGGCAATGGCTAAACTGCTGTATCTCGTACTCCACTGCACCGCGACACCCGAGGGGCGCGAGGTGACATCTGCCGACATCCGGCGTATGCACCTCTCCCCGGTGTCTGCCGGGGGCAGGGGATGGAAGCAGGTCGGCTACACCGACATCATCCATCTTGACGGCACGGTCGAGCGCCTGGTCGACAACAACGAGGACGCCAACGTGGACCCGTGGGAAATCACCAACGGCGCCAAGGGCTACAACTCCGTCAGCCGTCATGTGGTCTATGCCGGAGGCTGTGACAAGGCGATGAAACCCAAAGACACGCGCACCCCGGCACAGCTCAAGGCGATGGAGGCGTATGTGAAAGACTTCCACCGACGATTTCCGGAAGTGAGAATAATCGGCCATAACGAGGTCGCCGCCAAAGCCTGTCCGAGCTTCGATGTCCAGAAATGGCTCAAGTCAATCGGCATAAACCAGTAATCAACCCGATAAACCAATCACAGCGATGTCCTTCAGCGAAATCCTCAACATACTTCTCGGCGGCGGCCTCGTCGCCCTGGTGGTTGCCGTGGCGACCATGAAGGCCACGGTGCGCAAGGCCAACGCCGATGCCGAGAAAGCAAATGCCGACGCGGAAAAAGCCCGGGCCGATGCCGAGACCGTGCGCATCACCAACACCGAGAACGCTACCCGGATTCTGGTGGAGAACATCGTCAAACCCTTAAAAGAAGAACTGAATGCAACACGAGAGGATCTTCAGGCCACAAAGAAAGAGATGGCCTCCACAAAACGCGAGATGGCCCGGCTGCGCAAGGCTGTCGAGGCTGCTTCCGGCTGTCGCCATGCTGATTATTGCCCTGTGCTTTTTAAGCTGCGCGACAACCAAAAAGACGCAGACGGAGCAGATTCAGGAAGTGTCGGCCTCCGAGAAGAGCGACACGACCTCGTCGGAGATCCGTTACATCCGGACGGAAACAGTCCCGGAGAGCAAGGTGAGCCTGACAATATCTGTGGACAGCCTCCTTAAGCTGCCCGAGGGCGCCGTCTACCGCGAGAGCAAAGACCGGGCGCACGTCGAGGCCACCCATCATGGCGGCGTAATCTACATCACCGGCACATGCGACTCCCTGCAGCGGCAGGTCGAATACTACGAGGCGCTCTACCATACCGCACGCGATGCCCTCGAGCAGACGGAGCAGTCGCTTAGGCGGGAGAAAGAGAAAAAATCAAAACCTTCATGGTATATCCTGCTGCTTGAATGTTCAGTCGGCTTTATAATCGGAATAGCCACTGCGAATATTTTTCCAAAACGATTCATAAAAGGATAATAAAATAACACAGCAATGAACAGCAACTTCATGTACGGCATCGGTGCCGTAAAATATAAGAACAAACCGATAGGCTATATCGCCAAAGGCTCCTTCGACATGGGGGGTACCAAGCCCGAATCCGCCGACATCGAGGCCGAGCAGGTCCCCGGGGCGTCGGTGCTGGTAATACCCCAGTCCAACGGAAAGATCGCGCCCAAGTTCGACATGATACAGCTCAACTTCGAGAGCCTCCATCAGCTTCTCGGCGGCGCGCTCGTCAAAACCGGCGAGAAGATCACCGGCTGGACAGCTCCCCGCGCCGCGATGGTCATGGACGGTCCGTGGGAAATCGCGCTCGTATCCGGGCAGTCGATACTCATACCATCCGCGACGCTGCTCTCAGACCTCGCCGGCAAACTCACCCTTACCGAGACCGCCAAAATCGAGGTCGAACTGAAAGTGACAGCGCCGGCCACCGAGGATGTCCCGCCTTACGGCGTGTTCGCCACCGACTCGCTCCCGGCTGAATGGTGCGAGGCTCAAAAGTGGCTGCTTCCTATCCCTCCCGAATCCGCAGAATAAGCCATGGACGAAGCGACAGCGAGGGCCATACAGTGCGAGGCTGCCGACGCGCTGTTGAACCGGGGAGTGTCGATTCCGCTCAAGGAATTCAGGATACCCTTCCGCAAACGCCCGGTAAAGCTGCGCGTGACACTCAAGCGACCATATATGTCCGGGCAGATAGAGTTTGCCCGGACATATATGTCAATGGACGTCACCGCAGAACAGATGGCGGCATTCACCAAAGAGGAACAGATGCGTTTCATCGCCATGCACGGACACAAGATAAGCCGTATGATAGCGTGTGCCATCTGCGTCGGCCCGGTTCGCCGGTGGTTTCTGCGCCCGGTGTCATGGTTCGTCCGCAACTGCGTCGAGATCCGCTACCAGGTGGCGGCCGCGCACAGGTTCGTGAGCCTGATGGGCACCGACCCTTTTATAAGTATTATCAGATTGGCGGAGCGGACGAATCCGATGAAGCCGAGACTGAGCCGACAGAGGAAGGGGAGTTAAAGAGCGGTTACGAACCCTCCCATAGCCCCTTCGGATTCCTTTGGCAGATAGCCGATGCCACCGGGTGGAGCATCGACTACATTCTGCACAAGGTGAACTACCAGACGCTGATCATGATGCTGAGCGACGCGCCACGGTACCGCAGCGGTTCCGGGAATAGGACATCAGCGGGCACAAGCGTTGCTTCCACCCCCGAGGAAGAAGCAAACGCGATTGAGAATTTCTTTGTAAGCAACCTAAAACAGTAACAACCATCCATGAAGCCGGTAGAGCTTGAGATATTTTTACAGGACGGAGTGTCGCCCGGTCTGAAAAAGGCCGGTCAGACCCTCTCGCGTTTTTCCGGCGAGGCCAAGGCGGAACTGCGCGAGGTCTCTGAATCCCTGAAACTCCAGAAAAGCCATGTCAGCGGCATGGAGAAGGAGTACGCCCGGCTCGAAAAGGCGCTCAAGGTCGCGGCCCCCGGCAAGGAGTGGATGGAGGCCAAGGCGCGGCTTGCGGCATACAAGGCCGAACTCGACGGCGAGAAAACCGCACTGCAGCAGCTCGAGGAACAGCAGCGCAAGCTAAAGGCCGAGGCCGAGGGGGCTGGCCAGTCGCTCCGTCAGCAACTGAAAAACGTGCGCGAGGAGATAGCCACTCTCCTGCTTGCCTACCGCTCCCTCACCGATGCCGAGAAGCAGAGTGCCCAGGGCAGGGAACTTGCCCGGCATATAGACGAGCTTACCGAGAAAGCCGGAGAACTAAACGACGCCCTTGTCGACACATCCCAGGCGGTCACCAACGCGGCCTCCGATACCCGAGCCTTCGACCAGTTGGCCGGCGGCATGCAGCTCGTGGTCGACGGATTCGGGCTGGCGACAGCCGGCGCGCAGGCACTCGGCTTGAGCGAGGCCGACCTTGTGGAGGTGCAGACGCAGCTGCAGACCGCCCTTGTCGCAAGCAACGCCCTGACCTCGATGCAGGTCAACCTTCAGAAACAGTCCGCGCTCATGCAGGGAGTCAATGCCATACAGACCAAGGCCGCGGCCGGGGCCGAAACCATCCGCACGTGGGCCGTCGGCCGCGGGGTAATCGCCACCAAGGCGGCCACCGTCGCACAGGCGGCTTTCAATGCCGTAGCCAAGGCAAACCCCTATGTGTTACTCGCAATGGCCGTTGTGACGGTCGTAGGGGCGCTGTATGCCCTTGCAAAGGGTAACGAGGCGGCCAAGAAGGCCGAGGAGGAACGCCAGGCACAACTTGAGCGCACCAAGGAGATCAACGAGGGGATTGCCCGGTCAATAGGGGAGAGCGCCGGGGCGCAGATTGCCGCGTACAACAAGTTGCAGCGCGCATGGAAGGCACTCGGCGACGACATGGCCAAGCGTCGCAAGTTCGTCGACGAGAACAAGAAGGCCTTCCGGGAACTCGGCCTGTCGGTAAACAGCGTGAAGGATGCCGAGGAGGTACTTGTCAACAATACCTCCAACGTCGTGCAATCATTCATACTCCGGGCAAAAGCCGCGGCTCTTGACAAGGCCGTGACACAGGCGTATTCCACAATGCTTGAGCGACAAGACCTGGCCCGCCGCAACGCCCGATACGGAGTAAAGTCCAACGGTGACGAAGTAAGTTATGCCGAAGCAAAGGAGCGAGGTATGGCCGGTGTCCGGACCGTGCCCCATGAACATGTTAGAGCAAATGGTGGTGGCAGATCGATGAGCAGTTGGACTACCTATACCTACGAAGTCAGCGACGCGCAGGCGTATAATGCGGCAAGCAACCGGCTTGCGCTCGAGGAACGCGACCGTCAGATCCGGGCCGCGTCCGACGAGGCCGAGCGTAGGGTTAACGAACTTCAGAGCGAGATCGGCGCTACCGAAGCGGCTCTTGAATCGCTGAAGATACCGCAGATGACCACTCCGACAACCACGCCCACCTCCGATACCACCACAAAGGACGACCGTATAGCGGCTGCACGCAAGGAAGCCGATGAACTGCGCAAACTCCGTTGGCAGAACGAGCAGGACGAAATCAACCAACTGGCGGACGGTGCCGAGAAACGCCGGCGGCAGATTGCCCTGGACTATGAAAAACAGCTTGCCGAGATAGACAGGCTGCGCCGGGATTTCGTGGCACGTAACGATGAAGCCGGCACGCAGGGTCTGAACCTTGCCGGGCTTACCGACGAGCAGCAGACCGAGATAGACCGAGCCAACAGTATCGCCATCGAATCCCGGGACCGGGCATTGCAGGATATGTACCGCATGGAGGCGCAGCACATGGCCGACTACCTTAAGGAATACGGCACATTCCAGCAGCGGCGTACAGCCATCGCGGAGGAATACGACCGCAGGATAGCCGAGACCTCCGACGAGTGGAGCCGTAAGACTCTCGAGCGCGAGAAAGCGGCCACGCTTCAGAACATCGACATCGAGGCCATAAAGCAGTCGATAGACTGGGGCAGCGTGTTCGGCGACTTCGGCACGCTGTTCCGCGACCAGTTGGAGCCGACCATCGAGAAACTACGGGCCATCACCCGGACGGAGGAATTCAAAAATACCGACATCGAGGACAAGCAGACTCTCTATGAGCTTATCGCCAGGCTGGAACAGGCCAATACGTCATGGGACAGCAATATCTTCGCCACCCTCGGCGACGATCTGACAAGTTATCAGACTGCGCTGCGCGAGTATATGGCCGCCCAGGATGCCGAGCGTGCCGCCACCGAGACGCTGACCGAGGCAAAGAAAAGGCTTGCAGCAGCCGAGGCTTCCGGCGACAGTACCGCAATAGCCTCCGCGACCAGAAGCGTGACCGTGGCCACCAACAATCTCACCGCCGCGTCCGGGCAGGTGGCCGATTTCGGCACGCAGGTACAGGACGCCTCCTCCAAGCTGCAGACCTCCACAGCGACAGTCAACAACATGTTCAACTCCCTGGCGAGTAACCTTGCCGGACTGAAATCCGGCAGCCTCCAGGGTGTCGGGGAGAGCCTGATGGGGCTTGACAAACTGTTCAACAACGGCGGTGTCACCAAAGCCGTCGGCGGGGCGCTTGCCAAAGGCTTGTCAAAACTGCTCGGGAACTCCGCCATAGGCAAGAGCGTGGCCGAGGCATTGGGCAACAGCGGCCTGCTCGGACAGATAATCTCCGCCATCCTTTCAATCCTCGACATCCTGAAGGACGGCATAGGCGTGTTGGTGTCAGGCCTTATCGACACGATACTCAACGCCGTCAGCGGCATACTCGAGAATCTGCTGAACGGCAAGATGTTCGTACAGATAGGGGAGTCGCTCGTGAAAGGCATAGGCGGGATACTGGATGTCGTGACGTTCGGCGGGTTCTCGTCGTTGTTCGGCAGCGGTGACAGCGACAAGAATCTTGAGCGCGACATAGAATACCTGACGACTTCCAACAAGGACCTGCAGAAGAGCATCGACAACCTGGCAGACAAGATGTCCGAGGCGGCCGTATCGGATGCAAGCGGGCTGTACGAGCAGCAGAAAGACAGGTTGAAACAGGCCGAGTCCAACACACGTGAAATGATGTGGCGTGCCGGCGCGGCCTACAGCAACGGTTTTCTCGGCATCGGGGGCCACCACTCGTCGAACTATAAGATTGACAAAGGAATGTCGGGAGCCGACTGGGACCGCATAAGCGCCATTGTCGGTCGCCGCATAGATAGCGCCGGGGCGTTCTGGGGTCTGTCAAGCGAGGAGATGGCCAAAGTGTTCAACGAGGCCAACGACCTGTACTCCAAAATCAAGTCGCTTGCGGATGACGGGTACAAGAACGCTGCCCAGTACATGGACGACTACATAGAGTATTACCGGCAGCTCGAGGAACTTCAGGAAGCCTATTACGAAAAACTTACCGGCATATCGTTTGACAGTGTCCGCGATGACTTCAAGAGCAAGCTGCTCGATATGAAGTCAGACGCCGGGACATTCATTGACGACCTGAACGACATGTTCATGAATTCCCTTGTGGAGGGCATGATGAGCGAGAAGTATACGGCGCGTCTCAAGGAATGGTATAAGAAATTTGCCGATGCCATGACCGACGGCAAGATGACCGACGGCGAACTCGACGCGCTGAGGCGGGAATACAGCAGTATTGTAAATGACGCATTGCGTGAACGCGACGCACTTGCCGGCGCACTCGGCATCGATCCCGACAAGGACGGCAGCAGCCAGTCCGGGCGTGCCGGCAGCTTCAACGCCTTATCCCAGGACCAGGGCACAAAGCTCGAGGGGGTGTTCGTGAGCGTCCAGGGCCATGTCGCCAATATCGACACCGTGGTTGAGAACGTGGCCGAGAAGATGGGGGCGGCAGAAGGGCACCTTGCCAAGATAGAGGAACATACGGGTGACAGCGCGGAAGCTCTCGGAGAGATAAGAGATATGATCAATGAGATTAAACGTGACGGAATAAAGACACTCTGACATGGAAGCACTCGAAGGACTTGTAACGATAAACGGCACCGACATCTGGAAAGAGTACGGGGCCTTCCTCACAGAAGAGAAGCGCGGCGGCCGGGAGAACCTTACCGCCATAATGACCCCGGCGAAAGCCAAGAGCCATGTCGGGGTCAATATCCGGGAACTCGACGGCACCAAATATTCCGCAAGGCTCGATGTCAGGAGCGAGGAGCGCGACGTGACCCTGCACTTCGCCATATTCGCCCGGACCCGGGAAGAATGGCTCGAACACTACCGCGCCTTCATCACCCTGCTCAAGCAGGGCCGGAACGGATGGCTGACATTCCGCTTCCGGCAGCTCGGACTGACAATGCGCATGTTCTATGTCAGCAGCACCGCCTATAAGCCGCTGACCTATCTTTGGCGCGAGGGTGTCCAGGCCAGCCGTTTCAAAGTCACGTTCAAGGAGCCCGAGCCGTCATTCTAACCGCATTATAACACCGTTCAAACATGGTTCTGACAATATACGACAGGGCGGGCAATCCCCGGGCGGAGCTTTCGCCCAACGACAGCTCGACACAGGCCAAGGAGATACAGGGCGACAACGTCCTGACACTCTCCTTCACCCTGTATGAGCATGTGGAACTGGATGTCGATGATTACGTCGACTTCGAGGGGGAGCGCTACCGGCTCACCGAGCGGTACCGCCCCAAACAGGTGTCGACCGGAGAGTGGAAATACGACCTCAAGCTCTACGGCATCGAGAGCCTTCTCCGGAACATACTCGTGATAAAGACCGTCGATGATGAGAACGACCCCGTGTTCTCTCTCACGGCCCCTCCCCGGGAGCATGTGGCGATGATTGTAGAGTGCATGAACGACGGCTGGGACAACATCACTGACTGGAAGGTCGGGCAGGTGGATGGAACCGAGAACATCACCATCGACTACCACGGCAAATACTGCGACGAGGCACTCAGGGAGATAGCCGAGAAAGTCGGCGCCGAATGGTGGACCGAGGGGCAGACCGTCAACGTGTGCCGCTGCGAACACGGCGAACCTGTAACACTCGGCTACAACAAGGGGCTGACATCGATAGACCCCGGCAAAGCCGACAACGTGAAATTCTACACCCGGCTGTGGCCCGTGGGCAGCAGCCGCAACATCGACCCCGAGAAGTACGGCTACTCGCGCCTTCAGCTCCCCGGCGGCCAGAAATATGTAGAGGTCAACGCCGACAAATACGGCAGGGTGGACCATTACGAGGACGCCGCATTCGCCGACATCTATCCCCGGCGCACCGGCACCGTGAGCAGCGTGCGCTCCGAGGTAAAGAAAGGCGAGGACGGCAAGGACTTCACCATTTATTACTTCCGCGACAACAGCCTCCAGTTCAACCCCAACGACTACATGATAGGCGGCAGGGTCATCCGCGTGTCATTCCAGGAAGGGAGCGAACTTGCCGGACTCGGCGACGAAGAGGACGGCACCTACTATTTCGAGGTGAACTACAACGCCGACACCCGGGAATTCGAGATAATAACGATATGGCCGTATGACAACGACATGCAGCTGCCCGGCGGCGCACTCGTGCCAAAAGCCGGCAACAAATATATACTGTGGAATCTTCGCATGCCTGATGAATATTACGGGCTTGCCGAGGAGGAACTGCTGACCGCCGTCAACAAATACAATGCCGACCACGCGCTCGACATATCCGTGTTCAAGGCTCCAACCGACCATGTGTGGATAGAGGACGAGGGTGTGGAGCTGTTCATCGGGCGCAGGGTGCGCCTCGAGAGCGACAAATACTTCCCCGGCACCGGCTACCGCGACAGCCGCATCACCAAGATAACGCGCAAGGTCAACCTCCCGTCGCAGATGGACATCGAGATCGGCGACGCATTGAGCCGTACCGCCCGGGAGAAAATGACCGACGACATAGGCGAGGCCAGGAGTTACGCGCAGTCAATCGGCGCGTCCATATCGATGCCGGACATCATACGCACATGGGACAGGACGGTGCCCACCGACAACAACCTGTTCTCGGCCCGGCGCAGCCAACGGGAATTCATCAGCAAGAACACCCCCGACCGGGCAAAAAAGAAGATCATCTTCGAGGAAGGACTGGATGCCGGCGACTTCATTCCCGGCACGCAGGGCGGAACCATAGACGGCTCCGGCAACGCAGAGCTGCTGACACTCCTTGTGCGCGCCCTGTTAAGCTCCCCGAAATTCGTTGACGGATTCGCCGGCGAAGGGTGGCGTATATGGCTCGAGAATGGGCTGTCGCACCTTACCGTCGACAAACTCACCGTGCGCCAGATAATGACCGTGTTCGAGATGCTCATCGAGAAGATCCGCAGCGTCGGCGGCCAGATATGCGTGTCGGCGGCCAACGGCAAGATAAAGGAGGTGCAGAGTGTCAACGGCCACTATATAATCACCTTCGAGCAGGAGAACACCTTCGCCGCCCACGACCTCATGCGCTGTCAGACCTTCACAGGCGGCAACCTCAAGAGTTACTGGGTGGAAATCGCCAATGTAAACAACGGCAGCGTCGTCATACCCGTATCCGAATTTGCCGGGGCGGTTCCGATGCCCGGCGACGAGTGCGTGCTGATGGGCAACACCGTCAACCCAAAACGTCAGAACCTCATACTCATATCGGCCACCGAGGACGGACAGCCCCGTATCGATGTTCTCGACGGCATGCATGACAAGAACTTCACAGGCAGCCTCCGTGCCAGGTTCGGCAACCTCGACGGAATCACCGACGACTGGTTCCCGGCAGACAACCAGCCCCACGGCAACGGCATCTACAGCGACAACGCCTATCTTCGCGGCACCTTCCTTTTGGTGACAGGCGAGGATATCAAGACCAAGTTCGAGATAGTCGAGGGGCGCATAACAAGCTCCATCGAGGCGGTGCGCCAGGACTTCGTGGCTGACAAAGGCTACCTGAGCAACCCGGCATTCTCGCTTGGGATGTCCAAATGGGACACCTCCAACGAGGCCGTGTTCTTCCTTGTCGGCAACAGGTGGATATGGGCCAACAACAACGTCCTGACAAAGAAGGGCAACTGCGCAAGTGTGACCCGGGATGATGACCGCACGGTTGTCAGGATAGTCAACAAATACATACTCCAGAAGAATGCCGACCTGCGCAGCAAGCCGATATTCCGCACCAACTCAGACGGCAAGAAAGAGCCGGTGCCGGTCTACCTTAGTTTTTTCTATAAGGTGAAAACCGGCGGCGTTCTGAAAATCGGTTTCGATAATGTCGACAAGACCGGGTTCGAGAATTTCAACTCATTTGAATACTCCACCGGCCTTAATCCCACCGACGGCTACCGTCAGTTCTCCTGCGACGGCCTTTGGAACGGCACAGGCGATTTCAGGCTGAGTTTCACAGGCGAGATCTACCTGTACATGCTCGTGCTGTCGACAGACAAGGTCGAGGCGCTCACGTACAGGTACCGCACCCTGTTCGAGCAGAGCGAGAAGCTGATAAAGATAGCCGCGCAGAACTTCGACAGCGACGGCAGGGTGCTTGCCGAATCCGGCATAGTAACCACGGCGCAGATGAGCGGCCTCTACGCCATCGACGCGGACGGCAATCTCCGCGCCTTTGTCGGTGCCGGACAGGACGGCGTAAAGATCAAGGCCTCCAACATACAGCTCGAGGGACTTGTCACCGCAAATTCCAATTTCAGGATACTCGAGGACGGCAGCATCGAGGCCGTCAACGGCAAGTTCACCGGCGAGATCAACGCCACCACCGGCACCATCGGCGGCTTCACCATCGGCACCAACAGCATCACCGCCGAGGGAGGTTACTCCGGCGGCAGCTATGCCGGAGTGGACGGGGGCACGAGCAAGTTCTTCCTTTACTCCACCGGCGACGGCTTCCTCGGCTTCCGGGACAAACACCGGTGGGTCGGCATGGGGCTTGATACCATGCCCGCCGGTGCCGCCATAGGGTCGTGCCTGTTGCGCATAACCAATGACACGCCGCTGGAATATTGGGACAACTACGGGGCATACATCAACGTGTCCGGCGGCCGGAACAACATCGGGCTGCTAATGTACGGCGACATCCGGGCAAATGCCAGGGGGTACCACGTTCTTAACGGACCGACATACTTCAACAGCTCGAACGGCCTGCGTATCGCCCTTGACATGGGGGCCGACGGAGCATTTACCAAATATTACGAAGGCGTCACCTTCGGGTTCGGCGACTACGACCTCGACAAGGTACGCTTCCAGGTGCAGAACGGACTAATAATAGGCGTTAGAAAAGAATAAGGATATGACAAAACTCAACTTTCAGCAATTCAGAATCCCCACCGGGATAGACAAAACGCAGTACCGCACCGGCGATGCCCGGGAGAGCGTGGCGAACATGCTCTACCTCAATGTCAACGGCATACGCGCGCACGCACTCGCAATGAAAATCTACCGCAGCGAGGGTGCCGCCGACTATACCGACGAAGAGGTGCGCACCCTCACCGAGGTGGCCTCGAGCTATGGCACCCCGGCCTTTATCGACGGACTCAACGAGCAGATAGACAACCAACCTAAAACCGACTGATTATGGCACTTACACAGGCAGAAAAGAACGAAATGCTCAACGCGATCAAAGCCGAGAGCCAGAGCATCGACGAACTACCCGTAGTATCGAGCCTCGAAGGAATCACCACACTGCCGGCAATACGCGGCACGGAGGTCGTAAGCGCCCCTGTGTCGCTGTTGCGCAAGCCGGCCGAGGACGCGGCCAGGACAGCCAACGCTGCCGCCACTAATGCTAATACAGCGGCGCAGGCAGCCAACAATGCCAAGGACGCGGCCGGACTGGCTGCTGTGGCAGCAAATACTGCGGCTACACAGGCGCGGGATGCCGCCACGGCAGCCAATGATGCCACATCGCAACTTCAGGTGGCCATTGAGGCCGCACGCCGGCACCCGGTCGTACTGGTCAACGACATACTCGGTGACAAAGACCGGGTGTTCGCCGACTGGTCAGCCGCAAAGGACGCCCTTGCGAATCTAGCACAATCCGATGGGGAGGAGTATATGTCCATTGGCTGCGTGATGATATTCCGCGGCCCGAAAGGCTGGGAGTCGTGGCAGTTTACCGGCGACCCGGACAACGACATATCCGACGCGACCAAGTGGATGCCGTTCGCCACCGCCGGGACCGGGAGCGGCAGCGGATATTACAACGTCACAGCCCTGCATCCGTTGAGAACCGGCTACTACACAAAGGCGACCGCCGTGGCCAAACTCGCCGAGGCCGACATAGACGATGACCATAAGCGCGGCATGATCATCACCTTCGAGAGCGCGGCCGGCAAATGGGAGGACTACCGTTTCATCGGCACGAGCCTGTCGACATTCACCAATCCCGGCGCGTGGGAAGAATACGGTTCGAAGAACACCGTCAGGAGCATCACCGTCAACGGCGAAAAGAAAACGCCGGACGCGGAGGGCAATGTCGGCATCACCATCGACGAGGTGGAGGTCGACGACAGCCTCAACGCCTCGAGCACCAACCCGGTGCAGAACGGGGTAGTGACAGCCAAGCTGTCGGAACTGGAATCCGGCACTCTTTTCAACAACGAGGTCATAGAGAACGAGGACGGCACCGTCACCGTGCAGCTCAAGAGCAAAAGCTCCGTCATTACCGAATTCAACATACCGGCTGGCGGGGGCGGCGGCGGAGAATCCGCCGGCACCAAGATAGTGCTGAACGCATCGCTGAGTGCGTCTACCATAAAGGAGGGCGGCTCCGCCATCCTTACATGGAGCTATGACCACCAGTTTACCGGCGAGGAAGCCGGAACAAGCACCGGGCAGAAGGCCACAGTGGAAATCACCGTCAAGCGCGGCATCGTCACCACCTACAGCGAGACCAGGCAGGATGTGAGCAAAGGCACCTATACCCTCGACCTTACGAAATACCTCCTTCTCGGCACGAGCGACATCTATGTCACCGCCACCACTACCGACCCTACCACCGGCAAGCAGCAGCGCAAGCCGGCCTACGTCAGCGTCAAGGTCGTCAGCCTTAACCTCTCAAGCTCATACAACGTGGCCGCCGGACTCGCGCAGGGCGGTTACGACCTACACGACAAGGTCGAGATACCTTATGCCGTGTCCGGTGCCGGCACTAAATCCGTAATACTGTATGTCGACGGGGTGCAGCGCAACCTCCACTCCGTGACCAGGAGCGGCACTACCAACTCCAACTTCACCCTCGACATGGCCGGGCTGTCGGTGGGGCGCCATACCGTTCAGATGGTGGCCGAGATGGAGCAGGACGGCCTGACGCTCCGCAGCGAGAGCATCTACTTCGACATCCTCAAACGCGGCAGCAGCGCGCCCTTCATAGGCACCAAGATCATACACCCCGACGGGCGCATACTCACCGGGGCGGCTCACTCCGTCCCGGTCATCGAGGCAGGGCAGTACGAGAAATGCACCTTCGACTTCGCCGCCTACGACCCCTCCGTGGTTCCGGCCACGGTCGAACTGTGGCACAACGGCACCCTGGCACGCACCGTCAGCGTGCCCAGGACGGCGCAGACCTACACCAACCGCTTCACCGAGAAAGGCCGTCAGACCCTGCAACTCAAGCTCGGCTCAGCAAGCTACACCATACAGGTCGATGTAGCCGAGAGCGGTATCGACATCGGCGAGGCGCAGTTCGGCCTCCAGTTCAAGCTCGACGCAGCCGGACGTAGCAACGACGAAAGCCCCGATGACCGCGCCAAATGGGAATCGAACGGCATTACAACGTCGTTTGAAAACGTGGACTGGGGCAGCAGCGGATGGATAGACGGGGCGTTGAAGCTCACCAACGGAGCGAGGGCCACCATCGGCTACAATCCTTTCGCCACCGATGTCAAGGCCACAGGCCTGACAATAGAGATGACCATGCGCGTCAGCAACATCATGGACCGCACCGCCCCCGTCGTATCCTGCCTTGACAAGGGCAAAGGCCTTTTGATAACCACCTCCGAGGCGAGCTTCAGAACCGGGCAGACCGTCACCTACACCAACGAGGACGACGAGCAGGTGACGCGCGAGATCAAACTCGCCACCAACATCGTCGAGGGAGAGTGGACCAAGGTCGCCCTGACAGTAGGCACGGCCGCACAGGACAGGCTGATGGAACTCTACATCAACGGCAACCGCAACGGCGCCGACATCTACGACTCCTCCTTCAGCTTCCGTCAGGACACGCCGCAGGAGATCACCATCGACAGCACCGAGGCCGACATCGAGATAAAGAGCATACGTGTATATAACCGCGCCCTCAGCGACGACGAGGAACTCGAGAACCGCATCGTCGACTGCGAGACCACCGAGGAGATGATGGGCGAATTCACCATGAACGACATCCTGGGCGACAACGGCGATGTCGACCTCGACAAACTGCGCGCCCAGGGCAAGGGAGTCCTGCGCATCGTCAGGAAGAACATGCTCGACGACGTTTACGAGACCAACAACAAAAAGACCGACTTCCTGGCCGACGTCTATTATTACTCCGCGCTCGGGCCGGACTACGACTTCATCCTCTCCAACTGCTACATCAGGATACAGGGCACGTCGTCGACCAAATATCCGAGCAAGAACATCCGCATCTACTTCACCAAGGGGAGCGAGAAACTCTCCATGACAGGGAAGAACGTGCTTGCCGGCAACAAATACGTCATGCGCCCCGGTGCCGTGCCTGTCCCCATCGTCTGCTGCAAGAGCGACTACTCCGATTCGTCGATGTCATTGAATACCGGCTGGGCAAAGCTGTTCAATGATACCATGAAGGAACTCGGGCTGCTCACCCCGCCGCAGCGTCACCAGTACGAGCAGGGCGGCAACAGCCTCGCGGCCATAAACGTGCGCACCGCCATCGACGGTATGCCCATAGACATCTTTTGCGCCGAGACCGCAGACGGCGAGAACGTCTATTACGGCCAGTACAACTTCAACAACGAGAAGAGCAAGAGCGGCCCGGTGTTCGGCATGGAGGGAGTGGAAGGCTTCACCCCCGAATGCCCCATAGCGCTCGAGACCCTGAACAACACCTCCCCGGTGTGCCTGTTCTCGACAAAGACCGACGCGGAACTCATCGAGAAATTCGACGGCGGCGCCGAGGTCAACTACGGAGTGGACTCAGCCGGGAAGGTACAGACCGACGGCGACGTCAAATGGGCCGGGCTGTCAACAAAACAGCAGCAGGCCATCCTCCGTCTGCATTCATGGCTGCGGTCATGCGTGCCGGCCGGAGCGACGTCATCAAACCTGTCAACCTATGTCAGTCCGAAATTCAAGGCCGAGATAGACCGATACTTCGACAAGGACTTCATACTCACCTACTATATAGACCGCGAATACGGACTTGGAGTCGATCAGTTTGCCAAGAACATGATACTGCGCACATGGGACGGGCTGATATGGTACATCACCTACTACGACGGCGACACCCAGTTAGGCAAGCGCAACGACTGCTTCCTTGTCTACCTCTACACCACCATGCGCGACACATGGGATGCCGAGGCCGGCAAATACGCGATGGAGGGCTTCGACAGCGTGCTGTGGAACCTCGTGCTGGCCAACCTCCAGGACGACCTCAGACGCTGCGCCGCCAACTACCGCGCCGTGATGACCGTCGAGCGCGTGCTGTCGATGCTCAACGACGAGCAGAGCGGCAACTGGAGCGACCGCGCCTTCAACAAGAGCGGCTACCTGAAATACATCGCCCCGGCCACGAGGGTCATGTACGGCAAGGTGTGGCCCTTCATCTACGCCCTGCAGGGCAGCAACAAGAGCCACCGCACCTACTTCATCAGGAACCGATTCGCCCTTCTCGACGCCAAATACGGCACGAGCAACTTCACCTCCGACAACATAGACCTCTACCTCGCCAGGACAGCTGGCGACGCCGCCGACACCGTGCGGATCACGGCCAACGAGCCCTACGCCTACGGGTACGGCACCAACAACAGCCCCAACATCGCCAACACCGGCATCGTGGATGCCGGCGACACCGCCATCCTCGACATCACCGGGGCCTATACCGTCAACGACCCCCTGCGTCTCTACGGAGCCAGCAGGATAAGGACCCTCGACATGACCGGGGCGGCAGGCCACCTCAAGAACGCCCTCGACCTCGGCAAATGCTCCGTGCTGCGCGAACTCAACCTCGACGCGCCGCAGGGAGGCGGCTCCACCGGGTGGTGGCTGTCGATAGGGAACTGCCGTCAGCTGCGTCGACTCAGCCTGAGGAACCAGGCCCAGGCCAAGACCGGCGGCAGCACGAGCACCGCCCTCGACCTGAGCAACCAGACAAGACTTGAGGAACTCGACGCGAGAGGCACGAAAGTCCAGAGCGTCAACTTCGCCAAAGGCGCCCCGTTGACAATAGCCCGGCTTCCGGGAACCCTGACCACCCTGCGCCTCGAGTATCTCTCGAAGCTCACCCCCGGCGGCCTGACACTGGAGACCTACGGCAACGTTCGCACCTTCATCTTCGACAACTGCCCCGGGCTTAACTGGGAGACACTGCTGAACCGCTGCGCCAATGCCGACCGCATCCGTGTCACCGGCATAGACCGCGAGGATGACGGCACATGGCTCAACAAGTTTATGACGATGGGCGGCGTCGATGCCGAAGGCAACTACACCGACACATGCGCCCTTGTCGGTACCGTACGGCTTACAAAGTATATCGAGAAGGGCCGTTACGAGCAGATGTGCGCCCACTTCCCCGAACTGAACATCGTTCAGCCCGAATACACCATGATCGAGTTCGACGACTCCGTCAGCGACGACGCCAACGTCAGCAACCTCGACAACGGCACAGGCTACAAATACGGCAACGAATACAGGCCCAGCGGCCATATTTCCGCGATACTCGCCAAACGCCACAAGACACTCGCCAAAGTGACGAAAAAGGCCACAACGCGCCAGGTCACCATCGCCAACGTAGAGACCACGATGAACAACCTTGACGGCGAGATGACATGGTTCCCCCTGCACGATAGCAACTCCAACTACTACGCCGACGCAGAGGATACAGCCAACTGCACCCCGGCGAAACTCGATTCCACCGAGGGCGATCTGATGATGTACGAACCCGGAATGTGGTCCAAGGGAATCAACGACTACCTCAAGGCCAAGCACTACTCCTGCTACAGCAACAACGCCAAAGACAAAGCCCCGGCGCGCCCTGAAGCCGATGTCCTCACCCTTGAGGATATTAAGACTGCCGGCGACTATCTGCAGGGGAGAAAGATCATGACCGGGAAGGCTACCCTTGCCGCCTCATACAGCACCGACAGTGCCTATGCTGTCTGCTCCGTCGATGTGTCAAAGCATAAGCGTGTGCGCTTCCCGACCGTTCCCGGAACAAACCTCATGGGATCCATCTTCTGCGATGCGCAGGGCAACAAGGTCAGCGAGGTCATAGTACCGACCCTTGCCAACAAGTTCGAGCCGGGCATGTACCTCATATCTGATGTGCCCGAAGGTGCTGTTTCGCTCCACTTCACCATACTGCCCACGGCAGAGTTTGACAAGGTCGTGCTGTCCAACTCCACGAAGATCGAGGACATGGAGCCGGACTGGTACTACGATGACGAACACCTCTGTGCCGTGGTAGGCACTTCCGAGGTCAACGGCAAGTTCAGAGCGGCCGTTGCCGGCAAATACACGCTGGCAAGTATGTCCTGGACCGACTTCCACTATTATAGCGCGCAGCGGGGAATGCAGCAGATAGACGCGCTTATGCACTTCCGCATCGCCAACCTCTTCTATGCCAAATATGGTCGCAGGGACGCCCAGGAACAATGCGGAGCCGGTTCCCATACCAACAACCGCACAGTCGGCGGTACAATGAAGTACGGCATGACCGACACCGTGGGCTACGAGGCGGCCAAGGCCGTCAACCCGAATGTCACCAACTCGCTTATCGATAACCTCGTTCACCAGTATGCCTGGTATATCAAGGAGGAGTATGGTTCAAAGACCGTCGAGCAGATGAACAATATCTGCTGTCTGGGCTATGAGGACATATACGGCCACAAGTACGACATGATGGACGGGGTGGATCTTCCGAACACAAACGGCAATGTCGGCAAGTGGCGTATATGGTTCCCCGACGGCACCACGGTAATGATCAAGGGCCATACCAACTCCGGCGCATGGACAGCAGCTGTGGCCCACGGCCTCTATATGGCAGTAATCCCCGTAGGCACCACCAACGGTTCGTCCTCTACGCACTACTGCGATATGTACTGGCTGACGACCGGCACAGGCCGTGTGGTCTATCGCGGCAGCTACAGCGCGAATGCGTTTGGCGGCGTGTCGTGCGCGTATGCGAGTTACGATGCTTCGCATGCGAGCGCGGATGTCGGGTCGCGCCTGGCCTTCCGCGGCAAACTCGTCAGGGCGCAGAGCGTGGCCGCGTTTAAAGCGTTGGCCGAGGTTGCGTGAGCGGCGAAGCCAAAGCGGTCGCGCAGCGACCCAAAGCGAAAAGCGCAACACGAAAAGAACGGCCTTCGAATGATGTTCGGAGGCCGTTCAAATATAGTGGAGTGGAGCAGGGGAGAGCCGGAGTCGCGCCGGGGTCAACCCACAGACCCCGGCGAAGTCGGGCGAAAATTTTTTGAAAAATGGGAGAGTAGCGGCTGTAATAAAAAAGCGCACCGATGGTACGCTTCGTTTTGTTTGAGCCTCACGTTTCGTTTTATTTTTGGCACGTTTCGTTCTGGAGGCGTTGCACGCTTCGTTTTGCGGATTATATAAACGCGCGGATTGAATGTATCTCCGGAAAATTATCCAGAGTCATGAGCTTCACCTCGCCACTTTCGCCGTAGGGCACCGTTGTAGATATGATGGGATCCTTTTTATAGGTATATGACAATTGTGCGAATAATCGTCTCCAAGCTCCGGTAAGTTCCACAGTATGTGTCTTCTCTGGTTTAAGGTATGGATTCCCGCCTTGAAGTGTAAAACGGTTGATATAATCGATTGCACCATCCAGGTCGCCATAATTTGGCCGTCTTGTCTTACCGGTATAGCTCATTGAAAGTTGAACTTTATCTACCGTTGTTGACATAAAGAAGGAGGGGAAGAGATTATTATAAGTCTTGCTCTGATCTTCTTTTTTCCGCCCGTTTTCCATATAATCGAAATTCACGTGCTCATACCTCAATCCGGCCCCGAGGCTGAAGCGACCGAATGTCTGTCGGAAATCAAGGAATCCGGCAATATTGTTTTCGTCAACCCGTGTATTGGCATCACTTATGATTTCTGCGTCAGTCATATAATCGGAAGAGAAGCGCGAGGACACATATTCCTCCCCAACCTCAATCACGCCTTTCCATATCGGATAACTTAAAACCAGTTTCTCGGCAAACATACGTCCCCGACTTGTCCCGAGGGAGTTTATCAACGAGTTTCCATCAGTCACGCTGATTTCATCCACTGTGACATTGGAACGGGACTTATTCCACAGATAATCAGTGTTCAGATCAATGCCAAGATCTCCGACCTTACCATTATAATAGATATTGGCATAATGTCGTGGAAGTTTCTTGGTGTCACCTGACCGTGTGCTTGTGGTTATGTCTAAAAACTCTCCGTTAGCCGACAATTCAGTAAGATGGGTATGATGCATCTTGTCGCTTGTGATGCCATTACTGTAATAGGCTCCGATTGAATGCTTCTCATTAAACATATATGAGAATCCCACCTTTCCGAAGAAATCTTTCACGTTTCCGTAGCCGTTCTGAGTTATCCCTTCTTCCCATAACAGGGAGGAGTTGGATATTCCATATTGGTTGCTCTGGAACTTCGCTATTGCTCCGCCGAAATTGGCGAATAACTCAAGCCCTCCTGTCCTATATTTGAAATTCGCCTGATTCACATTGGAGAAATATTTATTCTCTCTGAGGACGCTGCGGAGTAAGCCGCTGAAACCATCGCCCTGCGGTCGTTTCGTTGTTATACGGATTACGGAATTGACCGACGCGTCATATCTGACCCCCGGATTTGTGACAACTTCAACATTTTTTATATCAGCTGAACTTATCTGCATCAGTTCGTTGGAATCCCGCACGAGACGACCATTGATATAAATTGCCGGAGATCCTTTGCCGAAAACCTCAAACACTCCATCGCGTCCGACAACCATAGGAACTTGAACCAGAACATCTTCGGCTGTTCCGGCATGTTCAAGCTGCGTGCCTGCGACATTCGTCACAAGGGCATCTCCTTTTATGGCAGTTACCGGGCGATTTGATTTTACCACGACTTCACCAAGCATAGTGCTCTTGGTGTCAAGGACAATTATGCCTAAATCACCTGTCGGTGGAATATCAAGGGTTTGAGAGGCATAACCTATGGAAGAGATTTTTACGAATTTGGGCTTATCCCAAGTTCCCCTGAACATAAAACCCCCGTCTTTATCGGTGACCGTACCTGCGAGATATGTTGAGTCGGCTTTCAGTAAGACTACATTTACAAAATCTATCGGGGCTTTGTTGTCATCTACAACAACCCCTTTCAAGTTGGGCGAGAGGGCTGTATCAACGCCAGGTTGATTTGTGGCATTTGTGGGTGTGAATGCCGCTGACGTCCCCACGATTATGAGGCATAAGATTGATTTGAGTATTATATTATTCATTTGCCGAAATTTTTCGGCAAAGTTCGGCAGAAAAAAAGACTTCGGGATAAAACAAGTTTTATTCGCCTGCTTTTTTGGCGAGATTTTTCCGGATTTTACTTAGATAGGTCGGCGTGACATGCAGATAAGAGGCAATATCCTTTAAAGAGACGATGTCAAGAATTTGAGGACATTGGCCGGTTAAATCAAGATAACGCTCTGTTGGTGTTTTTCGGTATAGCTCAAGATAACGGGAATAAATCTCACTGAACAGGATGCCATTAAGGGAGGAAAGATTACCCTCAAACGTTGCGTCGAACAAGCCCTTGGCCTCTGACATTCGGATTTGTGTCACAGTGGAATCGATTCCGGCTTGTATTGTAACTTCGGATGGGTGACAATTATAGGAATTGTAGAAATCTACGACAATCTCCCCCTCAAAGGCAAACCCGACAACAGCCTCATTGCCGGAGGCTGTGAGAACGGTATATTTGAAATAGCCTGATTCGACAACTCCAAGATATTTGCAGACCAGTCCTTGTTGAACGAAGGTTTCTTCTTTTGCGTAACGGCACGAATGTCCATTCTCCCGACAATAATTTTTTATCGCCAGGAGTTGACCAATCTGAGAGTCGTATTGATTAAACGGCATCATATCGTAACACAAAATTAGTGATTTTTCTCGACACCCTGCCATTCAGAGACTCAAATATCCGACAAATACCCGCGAAAGAATTGAATATCAAGTTGTTTGCGCGTTGAAATCTCAGGGGGTGTCTGCTAAATCAAAAGAAGTGCTTGGAAAGATAGGGGAAATACGGATGGAATTTAGTAACTTTGCGCTGACAAGACATATTTTAGGGGTGCTCGCCGTTGCAGAGTCTTATGGCTGATGCGCGTGTGGGCTGAGATCATACCCTCTGAACCTGATCCGGTTAATACCGGCGTAGTGAAAAAATTATGAAGAAGATGATTCTTCGGGCGGCCATCCTTGTGTCGGGTGGATGCGCCTGTGGCACCGCTGGCGCGGTGTCGTCTGGCAGTATGGAGGTAGACTCCTTGGCTGTGGTTTTGGACCAGGTGGATGTGGTGGCCAACAGGGCCACGGCAAAAACGCCGGTCGCGTACACCAATATTGGCAAACGGGAGCTGACGGCCAATAATGATGGCCGTGATATGACCTATCTGCTGAATATGACACCCTCTGTGACTGTGACTTCCGACGCGGGAAGTGGGATGGGGTACACGTCGATGCGGGTGAGGGGCACTGACCCTTCACGAATCAATGTGACAGCCAATGGATTGCCTCTGAATGACCCCGAGAGCCATCGTGTCTACTGGGTGAATATGCCCGACCTTGCTTCTTCGTTGCGCGATGTGCAGATTCAGCGAGGGGCAGGGACTTCTGCAAATGGGGCCGGTGCATTCGGCGCAAGCATAAACATGGTGACTGACGCTTCGTCGGAGGACGCTTATGCTGAGCTGTCGGGAGCGTGTGGCATGTATGGCACCAATCGCCAGACCTTGCGGGTCGGATCCGGCCTGCTCGGAGATCGGTGGAGCCTTGACGCACGGTTGAGCCATATGGGGTCTGACGGATATATCGAACGCGCCTCCTCACAGTTGTGGAGCTATTTCGGCCAGGTTGCCTATCAGGGATACAACACCTCTGTCAGGCTGGTCGCTTTCGGAGGGAAGGAACGGACATACATGGCCTGGGATTATGCCTCAAAGGAGCAGATGGAGGAGTTTGGCCGCCGGTATAACCCTTGCGGGGAATATGTGGATGATGATGGCCGGAGGGCATATTACCCTGACCAGTACGACAATTTCATCCAGCATCATTTCCAGCTGCTTTTCTCGCAGCGGATAGGGGAGTGGTTCAATGTCAACGCGGCACTGTTTTACACTAAGGATGACGGGTATTATGACCAGTACAAGACCAACCGTACTCTGGTTGAATATGGCCTCCAGCCGTTCCTGGGCACTGACGGTGCGACAGTAAAAAAGTCGGATCTTATCCGGCTGAAATACAATGTGAATGGTTTCGGAGGCGGGCAGGCCACCGTGAATTTCAGGCGAGGAAGATGGGATGCGACGCTTGGAGGTTCCGTTTCTGATTTCGACGGGCATCATTACGGGCAGGTGAAATGGGTGCGCAACTATGTCGGTCCGATTGATCCGTTGCAGGAATATTATGACAACAGGGGCCGGAAATTCGACTCCAATGTCTACCTTCGGGCCAATTACGACATTGACAGGCGATTCTCGGTGTTCGCCGATTTGCAATACCGTCATATCCATTATACCATAAAGGGGGTGTCTGACAACTGGGACTGGGAGACCGCCTCGCCTGCGATGCTCGATGTGGAGCGTAGATGGGATTTCTTCAATCCTAAGTTGGGTGTGAACTTCACATCGGGTGCTCACAGAGGATTTGCTTCGTGGGCGGTGGCTCAGAAGGAGCCGACTCGCGACAATTTCACTGACGGTACCACCGGAAGTTACCCCAAGTCGGAACGGCTTGATGACTTCGAACTGGGCTATAGTTTCAACCAGGGGTTGTTTTCTGCCGGCGTGAATTTGTATTATATGTTATACAAAGACCAGCTTGTGGTCACGGGACAGCTGTCAGACACCGGGAATCCGTTGAGTGTCAATGTCCCTGATTCATACAGAATGGGAGTCGAGCTTCAGGCTGCACTGCGGCCCTGCAGTTGGTTTGACTGGCAGTTCAACATCACATTGTCTCGCAACCGCATCCGTGACTTCGTGGAGTATATCTATGAGGATGAGTGGACAAATCCGATTTCATTTGACTTGGGCGACACATCAATAGCGTTTTCACCGGAAGTGATTTTCAACAATGCCTTCAACTTCAGATACCGCGATTTCGACGCGTCGCTTGACAGCCGCTACGTCGGGAAGCAGTATATGAACAATGCGGAGTCGGAAGCAGCGTTGCTCGACGCATATTTCGTGTCTGACCTGCATTTGGGATACTCGTTCAAGCATCTGATTGGAATGAAGGAGCTGAGGATAGGCTTTTCGGTCTACAATCTGTTCAACGAGAAGTATTTCAACAATGGGTATGCCGGGGCTGGCTATACAGTGAAAGAGGGCGAAAAAGTAATATACCGTTATGCCGGATATGCCGCGCAGGCTCCGACACATGTAATGGCGACTGCCACTTTGAGATTCTGACAAGATGCTGACGTTTGATTTATGTCTTGAGATAACAGGCCTGTGTGTGGGCCTGCTATATCTATGGTGGGAATATCACGCCGACAACAAGGTATGGTTGGCGTCGGTCGTGATGCCGGCCATCTCGATGTGGATATATTATTCCAAAGGGTTGTATGCCGACTTTGGGATAAACATCTATTACCTGTTGATAGCGATATATGGATTTTGGTCATGGAGTGGGAAAACGGCTCCGCGCAAACCGTCGGAATCCAAAGAATGTCCAGCCGCGACAGAGAGTGCAAGCTCCCGCCGTCCAATCACCCATACACCAGTAAAGGAGTGGGGGTTGATTGCGGCAGCCTCCTGCACGTTGTGGGTGGCATTATGGTGGCTGCTGGTGAGATTCACCGACTCGACTGTACCTGTGGCCGATGCTTTCACGACATCATTGTCAATTGTAGGATTGTGGATGTTGGCCCGCAAATATGTCGAGCAATGGCTGATATGGTTCATTGTAGACATTGTATGTTGTGGCCTGTATTTTTACAAAGGGCTGTATTTCTATTGCGTGTTGTATGGGGTTTATACAGTCATCTCCATTTTCGGATATCGAAAATGGTTCGCCATGATGCCACATAAGAAATAAGCCACATCCAATATTCGGCCTCATTGATTTGTGCGCAGTATGGATTTCTCATTGGGGCTATCTGTCAATCGGCAGATAGCCCCAATTTACACGGCTTTTTCATTTAAGATAAAATAAAGCGTATACCTGCCCTTACCCGCTTCAGCCCGAAGCGGGTAATCTGTTGTGTCTGTATTTCAGCCGTTTATCTCTTCGTTAAAATCTTATTTTTTTTCAT
>Ga0137306_100352_pt1 | contig 69013 bp, 54 predicted proteins | sample Inofroosms_March_FD_97187 | JGI IMG/M metagenome (GOLD analysis project Ga0137306, IMG submission 97187) | Mouse cecal microbial communities from Vienna, Austria - N-Acetylneuraminic and N-Acetylglucosamine D2O microcosms_March | ecosystem: Host-associated > Mammals > Digestive system > Large... | reverse complement strand
GTTTGGAGGCCAAAGGATTTTTTGTTTCGGATCCTGCCGGACAGGCAGCCAAAAGAAACAAAGCCCTATTTTGAGGGACAGGGCCCGGTGGAGCCGCGCACGATGAGCTGCGGCGTGTATTCGATCTTGTGCACAAAGGGAGCGGGAATGCGCGCAGGGCCGCTGTGAGAGACGATCATATCAATTGCCGCCTGACAGCGCGCGCGCAGGTGATGGTCGATTGTGGTGAGGCCGGGGGTGGTAATACTGGAGGAAAAAATATTGTCGAAGCCGCAAACAGAAACATCCTGAGGCGCCCGCACCCCTTGCGCCGCAAGCTCGTTTAAAATACCCAGCGCCGTCATATCATTCACGCCGATCAAGGCCGTGGAGGCGCATCTGCTGTGAATGAGCTCGGAGGTAAGCTGCCGCCCCACAACGTATTCGTAGGGCAGCCCGCTGTCCTGGCTGTCGTTTTCTTCCAGTGCGTCGGCAACGCGCACCTCCAGCCCGTCCCGAATGCCATGCGATTCCAGCTGCCTGCGAATGCCGTTCAGGCGCTGTTCCCGCGCGAGCGAAAGCTGATTGAAGGATGTGGAGATAAAGGAAAATTTTCGATGCCCCAGCTGGTACAGATGCTCGGCGATCATGGCTCCCGCGCTGATATTGCTGAGCTCGATGGAGCAGATGGCAAGCTCGGATTGCTTTTCGCCAATGATGACGGTAGGAGTGCCGGCAGAAAGCTGTTCGATCAGGCGCGGAAAGCTGGGCAGAAAGGTGTAGAGCACACCATCCACATAGTTGCCGACAAAAGTATCCAGATAGTATTTTTCAAGATCTGGTTTACGAAAAGTATTGCATACGATCACGCGATATTCAAGGGTGTTGGCATAATCTTCTACGGATTGGATCAGCTCGGAATAGTATTGGTTCGTGAGGGTGGGGGTCAGCACCAAAATCGTTCGGCTGTTTGCTTTTTTGCGTTTGGATCTGCGGGGCGTGAGCTGATAGTTCAGCTGCTGCGCGGCAGCCAATACCCGCTCGCGCGTCTCGCTGCTGAAGGAAACCTTATCGCTGTTGTTTAAAATCAGGGAAACCGTTGCCTGAGATACGCCGGCCAGCATCGCCACATCCTGTGAGGTTGCTTTTTTCATCCTGTTCAGCGCCCCTTGTCCGTGTATTCGTTACTAATATTATATCAAATATTTTCCTTCTGTCAATTTCTCGATCGACCGTCACCGTGGGTCCAATTTTCTGCAGGGCACTGGCGGCATGCCGGCTGCGGGAAGGGCCTGCCGCTCCCGTCATGAGGCCCCGGCGGCATAAACAGAGCCCCGAATATCTGAAGCCGGCAAAAAACAGATTGCAGGCCGGTAAAAAATCGCGGGCTCTGCGCGGCGGGCCGCTGCGGCTTTTTCTGGTGCGCCGATTATGTTTTGCAGAATTTTAATGCTGATTTTTAATAAAAATCAGAAAAGCAGGCAAACGGTGCCGGTGCGCGGCCCGGCATAGCATCGGGCGCCGCCAACCTTTGAAAATGCAGCTCCCGCCGGTGCCAAATACCTGCCGAAGGCATACTGTGCGTATTGCCTGCGCACCTTGCGCGCTTTGGAAATACCGGGAAAATTTCAAACGCAGCTCTTGACAAAAGGGGTGTTGTCCGATATACTGAAAGCATACAATATTATTTATATTAAAATATTATTACTAATACATTTTGGCGAGGAAGGCAGAAGGTGGATTATGAGGCAGGAGCGGGACGATAGAGACGCGGCACGCGGGCAAATTCTGGCATTGGGAGAACTGCTGGTAGATCTGATCCCCGGACGCGAGGGAATGCGGATCGAGGAGGCCGGCCCTATCATCAAAACGGCCAGCGGCTCCGCAGGGATTTTTGCCTGCGCGGCGGCACTTTTGGGCGGCTGCGGGGGCTTTATCGGCAAGGTGGGAAACGACAGTCTCAGCCGGATGGTGATGCGCACCCTAAAAGAGTACGGAGTGGATCTCTCCTGTGTGACCCATTCAAACGAGGGGCAGGTAGGCCTTGCCTTTTTGGAATATCTGCCGGAAGGGCGGAACTACCAGTATTACCGCAAAAATTCCGTGGGCAGCCTGCTGCGCGCGGATGAACTGGACGAAGACTACATTGGCAGCGCGTATGCCGTGCATTTCCCGGGGATGCTGCTGGAGCTGACGCCTCAAATGCGCGGTGCGTGCGAGCGCATGGTAGAGATCGCCCGCAAAAAGGGCGTGATGGTCTCGTTCGACCCGAACATCCGGCAGGAGCTTTCTGCAGATGCCTGTGCACGGGAACGGATGCTGTGGGCGGTGCGGCATGCGGATGTTGTGGCCCCGACGCTGGCGGAGGGCAGAATGATCACCGGCGAAGAGCATATGGGCGAAGTGCTGCGCGCGCTGCACGCGATGGGCCCGCGTGTGGTGGCGCTTACGCGGGATAAGGACGGCCTGGTGCTGAGCCGGGACGGCGTGGCGGCCATCGCCTATGGAATCGATGAAAAGGCCGTGGATCCCACCGGGGCAGGCGATACGCTGGCGGCGGCGCTGTGCGTGGGCCTGAAGGAAGAGATGCCGCTCGAGGCGCTGGCGGCATTTTGCAACTGCGCCGGAACGCTGGTTATTACCAAAAAAGGCGCGATCGGCATGGCGCTGCCCACGCGCAGCGAGGTGGATGCGATGGCGGCCTCCGGCGTGTGCCGTGTGGAATGTGTACCGCTGGAGAGCCTTGCCTGAGAGCTTGTATGCCGGATCCGCCCGGCAAAGGCTGCCGGGGCAGGAAGGCGGCCCTTTTCGGACGATGATGAAAAGCCCGAACGGACAACCGATTGAAAAACGGCGAAACACCCCGGGCCGCGCATGCGTTTCGGGCGAAAGGGAGGAAGAAAAATGTCTTCATTGAAGGAACGCCTGCGGCAGGGCGAGCAGCTTTTGGGCACGATGGTCACTACGTTCGCCGGCCCGGATCTCGCAAAAATTTTGCAGGGCTGCGGCTTCGATTATTTTATTGTGGATTGTGAGCACGGCTCGTTCACCACGCGCGAGGTGGCGGATCTCATTGCCGTGGCGCGCGGAATCGCGATGCCGGCGCTGGTGCGCATTCCGGAAATGCGCCGCGAGCACGCGCTGAAATTTATGGAGATGGGCGCTTCGGGCCTGCTTTTGCCCAATACCGAAAGCGCCGAACAGGCGCAGCTGCTGGTAGATTGCGCAAAATACGCGCCGCTGGGGCACCGAGGCGTTTCGCTGTCGCGTCCGCACACGGATTTTAAAAAGGTGAACGGGTTGGACTATATGCTTCGGGCAAACGAGGAAACGATTTTGATGTGCCAGATCGAATCCCGTCGGGGCGTGGAGCATGTGGAGGAGATTCTGGCCGTGGAGGGGATTGACATCGGTTTTATCGGGCCGAATGATATGACGCAGGATTACGGCATTCTGAACCAGTTCGATCACCCCGCGATCGTCGCCGCGTTCGAGCGCGTGATGGCCGCGGCCAAGGCCAACGGAAAGTGGTGCGGCGTGCATTTCGGCGCCGCAGCCCCGCTGAAACCGTGGATCGGGCGCGGGATGCAGATGAATTTGTGGAACAGCGACAGCGGACTTTTGGCGCTCGGCGCGGCACGGCTTGCCCAGCTGCGCGGAAAGGAGCAGGCATGAACATTGTAATTCTGGACGGATATACGGAGAATCCCGGAGATTTAAGCTGGGAGGGCTTCGAGACGCTGGGCCGTGTGACGGTATACGACCGCACCCCGTTTGCAGACGGAAGCGACGAGATCGTGCGCCGCGCGAAGGGCGCCGAGATCGTAATCACCAATAAAACGCCGCTTGCGGCCCAAACGCTTGCGGCGCTTGCCCCAGAGCTGCGCTATATCGGCGTGCTGGCAACCGGCTACAACGTGGTGGATGCCGCCGCGGCCAAGGAACAAGGCGTCCCGGTGTGCAATATCCCCACCTACGGCACAACGGCTGTGGCACAGTTTGCAATGGCGCTGCTGCTGGAGCTGTGCCACCATGTGGGGGCGCACAGCCGCTCCGTCAAGCAGGGCGATTGGAGCCGCTGCCCCGATTTTTGTTATTGGAACGCGCCGCTCATTGAGCTGGCGGGCAAAACCTTCGGCGTTGTCGGCTACGGGCGCATCGGCAGGGCAACGGCAAAATTGGCGGCGGCCTTCGGCATGGAGGTGCTGGCATATGACGCCCTCGCGCCCGGCGACGATACGGCGCGGATGGTGACCTTGAACGAGCTTTTTGCCAAAAGCGATGTCATCAGCTTGCACTGTCCGCTTTTTCCGGAAACACAGGGGATGATCAACCGCGAAAGCATCGCGAAAATGAAGGACGGCGTGCTGCTCATCAACACCTCGCGCGGGCCGCTTGTGGTGGAAGAGGATCTTGCGGCGGCGCTTGCGGAAGGCAAAGTGGCCGGCGCGGGGCTGGATGTGCTCTCGGCCGAGCCCGCGCGCGCGGAGAACCCCCTGCTGCGGCAAGAGAATTGCCTCATCACCCCGCACATTGCGTGGGCGCCGAAGGAGAGCCGCCGACGCCTGATGGATATCGCGGTGGAAAATCTGCGCGCATTTTTAAACGGCGCGCCGCAGAACGTGGTAAATCCCTGAACGTCCGGCGGGCGAGATCCGCTTTTATGGCGATCAAACAACAAAGCAGCGCCCCTTTTGGCAGGTTCAAGCCAAAAGGGGCGCTGTTTTGCGGGCGGCTCCTTCCAAAAAAAGAAACCGCGGAATTCTGCCGGGCGGGCGTATCTGCCGCGGCAGGGCTTTCCGGTTTGCCGAGGTCTGCCCGGGCGCGGTTCCCGAGCAGGCTTTTTTCCGCGGCGTCGATTTACCCTTGGACGTTAGGGTGCTCCCAGCGTCACAATACACTTTTGCGTGTAGGATCTCAGCGCTGCCGTCAGCACACGGTGGCTTTGCATGGCTTCGGCGGGCGTAAAACACCCAAAACCGCAGGGCAGGCCGCGCAGTTCGCGAATATACGCCGCGAACATCTGCAAAAGCGAATCGGAAAAGCCGAATTCAAAGATCGACCCGGTGATGACGGGGAACAGCGTCTTTTGCCCCACAACAAGGCGCGCCCACGCCTGCTCGCGCCCGACGGGCAGCGTGTAGCGGATGGCGTTGGGGTCGTCTGTTGAAAATTTGGCCGAAAGCTTCATGCCGTAGATCTCGTACTCCACGGTATTTGTGCAGCCGGGCGCCATGCGCTTCATTTCCAGCTGCATGGGGAAAATATCGCCCGCGCCGTTCTCTGCCTCGCACGTTACGATGGCGTTGTCCCACGTCTCGCACGGAAAGGGCTTTCCCGTTTCGTCCGGCCGCGTTTTGGCAATGTTTGCAAGCTGCGCGGATACGGTTTTGGGCACAAAGCCCAGCCGGAACGGCAGGTGCTGCGTGTGGATGCCGAGGTCGCCCATGCAGCCGTATTCGCCGTTGGCCGCGCGCATACGCTTCCAGTTGATGGGCTTTGTAAGATCCATATCGGAGGAATGCTTGATGGCAAAGCGCGCTTCGATGATCTGGCCGAACGCGCCCTCGCGGTACCAGCGCACCATTTGCTGCACAGCCGGGTAATAGGGGAATTCGCTGGCGCAGCGCACAAAAACGCCGGGGTTCTGCGCCATTGCGCCGTGGATCTCGGCGCAGGCGGCAAGATCCATGCCAAACGGCTTTTCTCCCAAAAGATGCTTGCCCGCGCGGATGATATCGCCGTACACCTGCGCGTGCAGATGATGGGGCACGGCGCAGTAGACGGCCTCGACCTCGGGGTTTGCGAGCAGCTCGTGGTAATCGCTGTAACAATACTTTGTATCGGGCACCCGGCGGAACCAATCGAGGTTCTGCGGCGATACATCGCATGCTGCCGCGATCACGGGGCGGGGCGTATCGCCCGCAAGGTGCAGCCAGCGCATGGAGACGCTTGCGAATTCCCGCCCCATCAGGCCGCAGCCGATCACGCCAAAACGAACGGGAGCGCTGCATTTTTCGCTCATGCGCGCACCTCCTTTGCCGTTTGCGTCAGCGCCGTTTCCATGCGCGTAAGCAGCTTGTCCGTCATGGCCTCGGTGACGATGAGCGGCAGCTTGGTCAGCGCGACGGGCGGGCAGTTTGGCTTGTAGGTCTGGGCGCTCACATCCACACAGGCCTCCGTGTTCATGCGCGTGCAGAAGCTGGCCGCTGCGTCTGCCGTGGCAAAGCGCAGCGCCGTCATGTGCGCGTCGCCTTCAACGCCGGTGCAGACGGAGGAAAATCGCGCCGCCAGCGCCGCGGCGGCCTCGTGATAATAGCGGCCCGCCGCCTCAATGTGCGGCCCGTTCGCGCCGATGAATTCCATCGTGATCAGATACGAAAGGCTGGCCAGCTCCTCCTGCCCGTTCGTCACCAGCGCGCCGAACTGGCTCAGGCTGTCGAAGGCGGCGCTGGTAAGGATCTTGCTGGCGGGATACGTCCCGCCCGGGAAGCCCTTGCCCACCGAGACAAAATCCGGCGCAAGGCCGTATTTACGGAACAAAAACAGGCCGTCGTACCACGCGCAGGACTGGATCTCGTCGCAGAGCACCGGGGTATCCGTCTCGCGGCAAAGGCGGTACGCGGTATGCAGGTATTCCTCGTTCAACCGGATGCCGCCGTAGTTCATCAGGATAATTTCGTGGCAAAAGCCCGCCGTTTTGTATTTGCCAGTGTTATACCGGCGCAGCGCGGCCTCAAAGCCCGCGGCGTCGTTGATGGGCACGGACACCACCCGATAGATCGCCTCTTTTTCCGCCGCCGCGTAGAATTCCGGCCACAGGCCGCGCAGCGTCTGCGCCAGCACGGTGGTGCCGTGGTAGTTGCCCGTCACGCCGCCCGCGTTATCCGCCATCACCACAAATACCGGCACGCGCCCCGCGTACTGCGCCGGCGCGCCGTCGATGGTGTAAAAGCGCGAGAGCATCATTTTCAGCGCGGCCTCAACGGCCAGCGAGCCTGTCTCCAAATTGATCACGCAGTTCAGCACGCCGGGCTCCTTTTTCGCGAGCACCGCGTCGAGCGCGGGGCTGTCCGGCGCAAGGCCATTGGCCGCGGCAATCAGCCGGCGTTCCAGCGTGCGTGTGATAAAACCGCGCGTATTGTTGTGTGTGGCGTTGGGAATGCCCAGCCTTTTGGCGTTTTCGATGAGCGCGTAGCCGGGAAAATCGTGGCCGAGCGGGATCTGGTAGTGCTCGCTCTTGCCCGCGAAATAGAGCCGCCCGTCCTCGCCGAGGCGGAACGCGCCCAGCCCGCCCAGCGGCGCGGCATAGCCGTGCTGGGCCGCCCGGTAGGAATACGTAGGCGCGCCGTCCTCCGTGTTCGGGAAGGGGGGGCACGAGCGTTTGGCCCACGCGGCCCATCAGCGACTCCTGCCGCGCGGCGAACGCCTCGGGGTAAAAGTCGATCGCTTCGTCGGCAAGGGCGCGCAGCGCCGTCTCGCTTTCGCCGGTCAGCGCGGCACGCGCGCGGCACACTGCCGCGGTATACTCCCTGCCGAGAAGGTCGGTGAGGGAACGCCGGATGTTTTGAAGCATTTTAATCTCTCCTTTCGCGCAGGGCGCGCCGCGTGTTGGGCACGCGCGCTGCCTTTGCGGCTGGTTTCGTGTATTTTGGGGTACCGTCATACGGCAGGAAGAGCGGCGGGGCACCCCCTCGGGCGCGGCCCGCCTTGGCGCGGCGGCTTACAATTCGATCAATTCCACGCCGAGCAGACGGCATAAAAGCCTTACGCGCGCGGTGTGCTCGCCCAAAATGATGGTTTCGTGGTGCGTGCCGCCGCATTCGAGCCACGCCGTCACACACCTGCGCACGCCCGACGCCGGGCGAAAGAACAGGTACGGCATATCAATCTTTTTCAGGCCGCACTCGTCCAGCACCTCGCCGGGCGCGTAGACAAGCCGAAAACGCTCTCCCCCCACATGAACCAGGCTCATGACCGCCGCGGGGCCGGGCCGCAGCGTGAAGACCGGCGTCGGCGGGTTCGCGAGCCCGCCCTCGTTGAACACACGGTCCATCAGGAAGGGCTTTCGGTCGGTGCGGGCCATCGCCCAGTTGCCCTCGCCGGCATGGCACAGCAAAATGGCCTCGCGCGCAAAATCCATCATGTACATCTCGCTGAAATCGGCCTGTCCGCACAGCCGCGCCATGGCGGCCGTCAGCATTGCCGTGGTGGCGTCGCCTTCGGCGGCGTAGCCGTAGCCCTCGGCCATCAGATCGGACGCGGCCAAAAACGGCAGATGGGTAAAGCGCCCGTCCGCACCGAATTCCTCAAAATGCGCGGTATAGCCCGCATAGCCGTTTTCCTGTAAATAGCGGCGCAGGCCAAGGTACATCCGCACCGATTCCGCGTGGCGCTCGGGCGCAAGCCCTGGGTCGATGTCAAACAGCTCCCGCTCTTCGGCCACGCGCGCGGCAATGGCGTCGTCGGAAACTTCGGCGCAGAACCGCTGCACCGTCCCGATGGAATCATAGATGAATTCCGGCCCCAATTTGCGGAACACGGCCATGTCGTCCGTGATGACATCGCCCATTCCGGCCAGCTTGCCGATGATGCCGATCTTCATCCGGCGCAGCTCCTTCACGGTGCGCGCGGCGGCGGCAAAATCCGAGATAAAAGCGGCGAGCTCCCCGCTTTTTCGGCTGCCTGCGAAGAACGCGCAGGGAATGCCCGCGCGCATCAGGCAGTTGGCATTATCCTGCGCGCCGTGGATGCCCTGATTGACCGTCAGCTCCCATTCCTCAAAATCGCCGCCGACGGTCTCATCCGGCTGCACCAGCGCCAGCGCCAGCGGCAAAGCGTTGTGCCGCATCGCGCGCGCAAGATACTGGCCCTGCGCATAGCTGAGCATCAGGATCAGAATGCCGTCCAGTCCTTCGGCGTTGTACTGCGCCGTCAGAGACTCGATCGTCTCGCGGCCCGCGGCGATGCGCGGAAACGTAAATTCCGCTGCGCCGGCGAGGGAAGCCAGTACCTCCTGCGCATAGCGGCGCTGGCTTTCCATGATGCCGGGGAAGATCGGCTCGTAGTCCCCCAGCATCAGTGCCAGCACGCCAAGGCGTGGCTTGCTGCTTGTCTTCATAAACATACGCTCTCCTGTTCTGTTTTATTTGCCGGCTCCCGGGCAGCCGGCGCGGGCCGCTGCACGGTGTTTTCGGGCGTTTTGAGCTCTTGCCGTGCCTCTTTGCTCCCTGCGCTTTCGGCCGCATCCGCCTGCGGCGTGTGATACAGCGGCCGCACGGCCGCATACAGCCGCTTGTACAGCGCGTAGGCTTTGCGGCAGGCCAGCGCGTTTTCAGCGTTGGGAGAATAAACGGCCGAACGCTCCATACGGGGGAAGGTATTGCGCTCGATGAGCCCGCAGCCCCAGCCCGCGAGCAATGCGGCGCCCATGGCCGTGGCCTCGCCGCACACCGGCACATGGAACGCGCGGCCGCACACGTCCGCCTTGATCTGCTGCCACACGGCGCTGCGCGCGCCGCCGCCCAGGGAATACACCGCATCAGCCGGACATCCCAGAGCATCCAGCATCTCCAAAAAATCACGCAGCAAAAACGCGACCGATTCCATCACACTGCGCACAAAATGCGCGCGCGTGGTAGAGAGCCGCGCGCCGAAAAATGCGGCGCGGGCGTTTTCGCAGGCGTCCGGGTCTACGCTGCCGGACAAAAACGGCAAAAAAACCAGGCCCTCGCACCCGCAGGGCACGGCTTGCGCCAGTGTGTCCAGCGCGGCGTAGCCCCTGGCCCCGGCGGGCAGATCGCGGCAGAATTCGTCCCGGAACCAGCGCAGCGCCATGCCCGCCGTGTTGCCGATGGGCAGGTACAGATATTTGCCCGCCAGCGCGTGGCGGTAAATGGTGACGCGGTGGCCCCGCGCGAACACGGGCGCGTCGGTGCAGGCAGCCATCACGAGCGCGGTGCCGGTGGTCTCCGTCACCGTGCCGGGAGACACGCCGCCCGCCGCCAGCGCGGCGGCCGTCTGATCCATCGCGCCCGTCACCACGGGGATCCCGGCGGGCAGGCCCAGTGCCGCCGCCGCGTCCGGCAGCAGCGGCCCGGCCGCTTCGCCGCACTCGAGCGGCTCGGGCAGCTTTTCCGGCGGGACGCCCGCCGCGTCTAACGCCGCCGCCCAATACGCGCCGCGGCGCAGGTCAAACCAGCCCGTCGAGGTTTGCAGCGATTTTTCGGTAATAAACCGTCCGGTCATCCAATGGAGAAAATAGTCCTCCAGCAGCAGAAATTTGCGGGCGCGCGAAAATAACTCCGGCGCGTTTTTACGCAGCCATAAGAGCTTTGCCAGCGGCAGCGCGCCCGAAATGCCGGGAAGCCCGGTTGTGCGGTAAAATATCTCCTCCGGCAGGCGGCTGCGCAGCGCTTCGGCCTCGGTGCCGGCGCGTCCGTCCAACCAAACAAGGAAGGGGCAAAGCGGCGTGCCCGCGCCGTCCACGGGGACAAGCGTTTCCCCCTGTGTGGCGACGCTCACGGCGGCGGGCGTCCAGCCGGGCGCGGCGGCCAGTGCCTCGGCCATGCCCATTCGCGCGGCGTCAAGGTACAGCCCAGCTTTGGCCTCTACGCGTTCGCCGCAGGCCGTCAGCGCGTATTCCCGCACGCTGCACGCGAGCAGCCGCAGAGCGGGCGAAAACAGGCAGGCCTTTACCGCCGTTGTGCCGATATCCAGCACGGCGATGCATTTTTGGGGCGCGCCGCCCGCCGCGCCGCCCGCATTACGCCCGTCCATCGCTGCCGAATACGCGCATATGATGCATCGTCGCCTGCTTGACGGCCTCGGTGACAAGCGGCATCAGCTCAAACGCGCCGGTCGCATCGGAAAAATGGTCGTGCGCCGCGCGCGCCGCCGTGAGGTTGTTGTGTGTGAAAATATTGATCTTGGAAATGCCGCCCGCGACACACGCGCGGAACGCATCGTCCGAAAGGCCGCTGCCGCCGTGCAGCACAAGCGGCGTTTGGCAGGCCGCCGCAATGCGCGAAAGGCAGCTGAGGTTTAGCACAGGCTTTTTTGTGTAAACGCCGTGCGCGGTGCCGATGGCCACGGCCAAGGCGTCGCAGCCGCTTTCCTCGGCAAAGCGCAGCGCCTGCTCCGGCTGGGTATAGACGCCTTGAGCGATCGCCCCCTCGGCCGAGCCGTTCGAGCCGACGTGCCCGATTTCGGCCTCCAGCGAGCAGCCCGCCGCGTGCGCCCTGACGGCCATTTCGCGCGTGCGGTGCACGTTTTCCGCAAAGGAAAGCATGCTGCAGTCGTACATCACCGAGGAAAAGCCCAGGCGGATGGCTTCCTCCACAAGCTCCGGGGTGAAGCCGTGGTCAAAGTGCAGCGCCACGGGCACGCGGGCGCGCTTTGCCATGCCGAGCATCATATCGGCGTATTCCGCAAGGCCCGCGCCCGGCAGCAGGCTCTCCGCCGGGCCGATGATGACGGGGGAGCGCAGCTCCTCCGCCGCCGCAAGAATGCCCTTTGTCATTTCGAGGGTGACGCAGTTGAACAGCCCGACGGCATAGTGCTTTTTGCGCGTATCCGCGAGGATGGTTTTCAGATCGACAAGCATGAGCATGCCTCCTTTTGGAATCGGGACCGATCCCGGAACGTTTTATATGGCCGAAGATTTTTTGGCCGAAGACCCCTTCGGCAGACAAGGCGACCTTTTAATACAGGATCGGCACAAAGTGCCCTTCCGCGTCGGCCTGCTTCGCCGCAAGGCAGCTTGCGGCGCTGACAAGCCCCGCCGAGAGATCCGACTGCGCCTCGCCGCCGTCGAGCACGCGCAAAAAATCCAGCGCGAGCTGTTCGTCGCCGCCAAAGTGCATCCCGGCGGGGAAGCGGAACGCGTGTGTGACGGTTTGCGGAGAGCGGTAGCGGTCCTCGCGGATCTCGGCCGTGTAAAAATCGAATTCCGCGCTGCCCTCGGTGCCGATCAGCCGCGCGCCGCGCCGCCCCGCGCTTTTTTTGACGGTAAAATTCTGGCTGTAGCTGATGAGCATCCCGCTGCCTGTGGTAAAGATGGCGCTTGCGCCGTCTTCGTTGCCGGTATCGGCGGCAAAGCAGCAGGCGTCGCCCTGCACGTCCTCTTTCAGGATGTTTTTTACCACATAGCTGCTCTCCGGGCAGGTATGGTATTCCGGGCAATCGGGACAGTGCAGCCCCGCCGGCCGCTCGCCCTTGAAGTGCAGCTTGGCGGTTTTTGCCGCGACGGATAGCGGCCGCTCGCCCGTGAGAAAATGGATGTAATCGATGTCGTGCGTGGCCTTTTGCAAAAACAGGCCGCCCGTCTCGGAGGCGTCGCGGTACCAGCTGTGATAGTACACGCTGCCGTAGGGCACATTATTAACGGCCTGTACCATTGTCAGCCTGCCCAGTACGCCGCTTTCTACAATGCGCCTCATCTCGAGCGTAATGCTCGAGAGCCGCAGCGGGAACGATACGACAACGCGCTTTTCCTTCCCCTCGGCGGCGGCGCGCAGCGTTTCGTACTGCGCACGGGAGGTACAGACGGGCTTTTCCAAAAACAGCGGCAGCCCCAGTGCCAGCACGCGGCAGGCAAGCGGCGTGTGCAGCGAGCAGCGCGTGCCGATGAATACGCCGTCCAGCTCCATGCGCAGCAGCTCGTCTGCGCTGTCTACCCACCGTGTGGAGGCAAAATAGGGATCCTCTTGATAAAGAGGGGCAAGCTGCTCGCGGCGCGGGTCGGCCACGGCGGCCACCGAGAGCCGCGCCTCCAGCGCGCGGAACGATTTCATCATTGTTTCCGAGCGCAGCCCGTAGCCGATAAATCCGATGCGTTTCATGGATCATGCTTCCTTTCTGCCGGGAAATCTTTCCAGGCTGCTAATAAAATTGCGTTTATTAGCGAATTTTGAGCGCCTTCTTGTTTATTTTTACTAAAGAAATGCTCAACTCTTTGACGTTATTTTCTCTTGACACTTGGGCAAATTGCTGATATATTGGAAGTACCGAAGCGCTCTGCATGATTATTGTGCCATAAAATGAGGGGAAAAGTCAATACTTCCCGGCCAAATTCTCCGGGAAAAGAGAAAGCGCTCTTTATTAAAATAGATTCGATTTATTACTAATAAAAAAGAAAAGAGCAGGAGGTTATCTTATGCCGGAGCAGGCAAAGAGGGTACGTGCCGCAAAAACGCCGGGTCGGCCAAACAGATTTGTGGCATATATGCGAAAATACTGGTTCATCTATGCGCTGGCGATACCGGGTTTTCTGTTTTTGCTGGTGTTCAGCTACGGGCCAATGTATGGCATTCAGCTGGCGTTCAAGGATTATAAAATGAACCTTGGCGTCTGGGGCAGCCCGTGGGTGGGTCTTGCGCATTATCGCCGCCTTTTTTCGGATCCGGTCTTCCTTCAGGCGTTCAAAAATACGGTGCTCATCAATGTATACAACCTTATTTTCGGCTTTACCTTCAATGTGTTCCTTGCGCTGATGATCAACGAGATTCAGTTCCGCCGCCTGAAGAGCGTGGTGCAGACGGCCGTCTACCTGCCGTACTTCCTGTCATGGGTTATCTTTGCGGGCCTTGTGCAGGTATTCCTTGCGGCCCCAACGCCGGGCGACGTGGGCGGCGCGATAAACCAGATGCTTGCCGCGCTTGGAATGAAAACGGTCGATTTTTTAAAAAATCCCGCCATGTTCCGCTCTATCGTCGTCATTACGGGCATCATCAAAACAGCGGGCTATTCCACAATCATTTACCTGGCGGCCATCTCGGGCGTGAACCCCGCCCTGTATGAAAGCGCCGCCATCGACGGCGCAAACCGTCTGGATATGATGCTGCACATTACGCTGCCGCGCATTTTGCCCAGCGTGGCCGTGATGTTCATCCTCTCTGTCTCGCAGATCTTTCTTTCCAACTTCGACCAGATCTATAACCTGTACAATAACTTTGTATTGAGCACGGGCGATGTGCTGTCCACCTACATTTACCGCATCAGCCTGGGCGGGGGCGGCACGGAGTTCGAGCTGTCCACGGCGGCGAACTTCCTGCTCAATGCGATGGGCCTCATCGCCGTGGTAGGAACGAGCAAGTTCGTCGAAAAGATGGACGTTATGGGCATCTTTTAAGCGGGAGGGAAAAAGATGGGATCCAACAACAGGCAGCCGCGGCGCAGTATGCGTCAGGCGCTCGGCTTTAATTTCTACGATGTTTTCGTACTGGTTTTTTGTGTCGGCTTCGCGGTCGTGTGCTTTTATCCGCTGTGGTATGTGCTGATCGCGTCTGTAACGCCGTATGAAGAATTCGTCAAGGGCGGTTTGATGCTCTGGCCGAGCGGCGGCGTCGATCTGCAATACTACAAAACGATCTTCAGCAATTCGTCGCTTGTAAACAGCATGTGGATCTCGGTTTCCAAAACGGTGATCGGCACGGTGCTCAGCCTGCTGGTAACCTCCACCATGGCCTATGCCGTTTCAAAATCATATGTCAAGGGCATGAAGCTGCTGAACGTACTGGTTGTGTTCAATCTGTTTTTCTCCGGCGGCCTGATTCCGCAGTATCTTTTGTATATGGATCTGGGGCTGATCCGCAACTACTGGGTAATGGTGCTGCCGGGCGCGCTGAACATCACGTATTTTATCATCATGCGCAATTACTTTTCCTACTCGGTCCCGACAGAGCTGGAAGAGGCCGCGCGCATCGACGGCTGCAACGACATCAGCGTGTTTTTCCGCGTGATCATCCCGCTTTCCAAGCCCATGCTTGCGGCGGTCGGCCTGTTCATCGCCGTCATTCAGTGGAACGATTACTATCAGTACATGGTCTTCATTGCCAGCAAGCCGCAGCTGCAGCCTTTTGCCTGGGTGCTGCGCCGTATTCTGACGGATCAGACCATGATGTCGCAGGTGCGTAACGGCGCGATGTCGCTGGGCGCGCAGCTGCCGCCCCCCATGGCGCTGCGCATGGCCACCATCATCTGCGCCATGCTGCCCATTATGTGCGTTTATCCGTTCCTGCAAAAGCACTTTGCCAAGGGCATGATGCTTGGCGCGGTGAAGGAATAACGCGTGCCCGGGCTTTCCGTATTCGGTGTTGCGCCGCCCGCCCGGGCGGCTGAACATAGAAGACGTCCACAGGGGACGCCTTCACAGAATATCCACCATTTTTAAGGAGGAAAAACATGAAAATGCATTCCAAGGCACTCGCTCTGCTTTTAACGGCAGCCATGCTGCTTACCATGCTGGCAGGCTGCGGCAGCGCGGGCAGCTCTGCCCCTGCCCCCTCGGGGAACCAGCAGGGCGGTTCTTCCACGGCTGCGCCCGCGGGCGATGCCCCGCAGAGCAACGCCGGCCGCGCGAACGTCAATATCCGTTTTTCGCAGTTTGCGAACAGCACGGACGATCCCGAGGGGATGGCCAACGATCCGATTAAGAAGGCCATCGAGGAGGCCGTGAACATTACCCTCGAATATGACACCGGCACCGAGGGCTACGACGACCGTCTGCAAACAGAGCTTGCCGTGGGCGCTGCGCCCGAGCTGTTCCCCACATGGGGCGAAGCCGACAAGATCCGCAAATGGGTAGAGGAAGAGGCCGTGCACAACCTCGGCGAGATCATCAACGGCGATCCCGAGCGCTACCCCACGCTTTATAAGATCATCAATACGCCCGAATACAAGGCCTACAACAAAATGTACCTAGGCGACGAGAACGCGACGTATGCCATCTACAGCATCTCCTCGCTCGCGTACCCGATGTTCAACGGCGTGCCCGCTTATAACACCGCCATTCTGGACGAGGTGAACGACGGCAAGGTTCCCGCTACGGTGGACGAGTTTGTCGAATTTACCAATGCCGCCGCTGCGGCCGGCTATTCCGGCTGGTGGCCGTACAACGTGAAGCTGACGAACTGGGGCGAGATGGACGCCACCATTGCCTCGCCGATGGGCACCTCCATCCTTGCGCCCGCCGGCACCGCGTGGCAGGGCTTTATGCCGGATGACGACAGCAAGATCGGCACGGCGGACGAGCACTGGACCATGATGACGACCTCCGAGCAGAGCAAGGAAGCCGTTAAGGTTTTGGCCGAGATGTACAAAACGGGTGCGCTGCATCAGGGCATCGGCGTGCTCACCGACGAGGACGACGGCTATTCCCAGTTTGCCAACGGCAACATTGCTGCGTTCAGCTATGGCTATGGCTATTACACGCAGTATCACAAGATTTATAAGAGTGTTTTCAAAGCCGCGAACCCCGATGCCGCGATCGAAGACGTTACGCTGGGTACGGCACTGCAGCAGGACGGCCGCTGGTCGCACAAGTACGACACCGGCACATGGGTGGGCGCGAACTACTTCGTTCCGACAAGCTGCGATTATCCCGACCGCGTGCTCGATCTGGTAGAGTTCCTTGCCACCGGCGAGGGCCAGATGCTGCTGTTCCGCGGCCTGGAAGGGCTCACCTACACGATGGACGGCGACAATGTCGTATACGATATGGACGCGTTTGTCAACATCAACAAATCCTATGGCTACCCGAACCCCGACCGCTGCCGCTATATGTGGTTCTCGTATCTGTTCGCGGGCGGCGAGATGATGCTCGATCTGGAGAACAAGGATTGGTGGGAGGCCGTAACCACGCCGTTCGACAACACCATCGAATGGGCCACGGAAGAGGATAAGGAGATTTATGATTATTCCCTGTCCACCATTCAGAGCTTTGTGGGCGATGTCTATGTAAAGCTGCCTGCCTATTATGGCTTTGTGGCTCTGCCCGGCGACCTGACGGACGTTCGCACCGCCTGCAGCGAGATCACGAACCGTTATCTCTCCGCGATGATCGGCGGCCAGATGGATATTGAGAAGGAATGGCCGAACTACGTTGCCGAGTATGAGGCGGCCGGCGCCGCGCAGATCGAGGAAGCGCTGAACGCCTCCATTCAGGAGTGCCGCGAAACCTACGGCGCATAAGGCCCTTTGCGCGAACGGGCGCACTGCGGATCTCTTTTTCCGCGCTGCGCCTGCCGCGCGGACGGCCTTCGGCCCTTTGGGGCCGGAGGCCGTTTGAAAGCCGGCGGCCTGCGGGCAAAACCGTATTGCCCCGGCTTTCAAACGGCCTTGCCGCATGCGGGAAAGGCGGCAGGACGTTATGGCCGCAGCCGACGGCCCGAAACGGGAGCCGGCCGGCGGACAGAAAACAAGAGCTGTTTTTATTACGATTATTCGGGAGGAATGGAAAGATGGCACAGCCTGCAAAATTATCCGATCCCTCCGGCCGCGGGAAGGTCGAGGGCTACAAGGTGATTTTTCCCCAGATGCAGCACCCCTACACCGAGGCCGAGATCGAGGCCGTTGTGAACGTGATGCGCAACGCCGAAGGGCAGACACAGGGCAAATATCTGGAGCAATTCGAAAAGGATTTCGCGGCCTTTACGGGTGCAAAATACGCATTCGGCGTGAACAACTGCACCAACGCGCTGAAGCTGGCGGCGATCTTCTGCCATATCCAGCCGGGCGACGAGGTGATCGTCCCCGCGTATACTTACTGCGCGTCGGCCATCCCGTTCGGCGATTTGGGCGCGAAAATCGTCTGGGCGGATATCCATCCGGATACATGGACGATCGATCCGGACGATTTCGAGCGCAAGATCACACCGAGGACCAAGGCCGTTGTGGCCGTGCATTTACTGGGCATCCCGTGCGATATGAAGCGCATTGTGGCCATCGCGCGCCGTCACGGCGTCAAGGTGGTGGAAGACTGCGCGCAGGCGCTGGATTGCCGTATCGACGGCCAGCACGTGGGCACCTTCGGCGATTTCGGCTGCTTCAGCTTCCACGCCGCCAAGACGATGACGACGCTGGGAGAGGGCGGCATGTTCGTGTGCTCCGACGACCAGATCGCCCGTAATGTGCCGGGCATCCGCCACAACGGCCTGTGCGCGTTCGAGGGCGAGCGGGCGCGCTACTGGGTGCCCGCGATGAGCAATGTGGACGAATTCTTAGAGGATCGCTGGCCGCAGAACTTTTGCCTCGGCGAGGCGCAGTGCGCGCTTGGCTGTGAGCAGCTGAAAAGTGTTATCGCGAACAACGAGATCCTAATCGAGCAGGACCGCCGCATCCGTGAGTGGCTGCGGGACGTGCCGGAGATCACATTCCCCGGCATCGTCGAGGGCGGGCGCTATGTGGTGCACCAGTATATCATGCACTACGACGGCAGCCGGTACGGCAGGACGCGCGATGATCTGCTCGACCTGCTGACACAGAAGTACGGCGTGCGCGCGATTGTGCAATATTATCCGCTGTACCGCTATCCGCTGTTCCGGAAAAAGGGCTGCGGCGCTTACAACTGCCCGGTGCTGGACAAATGGTGGGACAACAGCTTCTCGTTCCCGTGGTGGTGCGGCATCGACAACGAGAGCATGCGCACCATGTGCGAAGGACTGATCGCCGCCGTGAACGAGCTGCGCGGCTGAGAAAAATCAAACGGGGCGTCTGCGTGAAAGGAACGGTGAGATCAGAAAACGAAGTGTTTGCAGGGGCCGCGCAGCGGAGCTGTGCCGCCACTTCGTTTTCTTCCGGAACCGCCCCTAAGATCGGACGCCCTGTTTTTAGGCAAAGCGCCGCTTTTTGGGCTCGGCATCCGATAGAAATACTGCAAAGGGGGACGAAGTATGAAATTGGGCAAAGAGGATTTTTCGGGCGTGGTCGCGCCCATTGTAAACCCCTGCCGGGAGGACGACAGTCTGGACGTGCCCGCGCTGGAACAAAACCTCGCGCGGCTGCTGGCGGCGGATATTGCCGGGCTGTACATCAACGGCGGCACGGGCGACGCCGCGTGCCTAACGCAGGAGGAACGCCTGCAAACCGCCGCGCTGGCCGTTCCGGCCTGTCTTGCGGCGCAAAAGCTGGCCGTTGTGCACGTGGGGCAGACAGGCCAGCGCCAGGCTGCGGCACTGGCCGAGCAGGCCGCGCTGCTCGGCGCGCACGCCGTGGCCAGCATTCCGCCCAAAAAGCCATGGCCGCAGATCGCGGATTATTACCGCGCGCTGGCCGCCGTGGGCCTGCCCGTCATTGTGTATTACATTCCGGGCGTTACCGGAATGACCGCCGGCATGCCCGAGCTGCGCGGCCTGCTCGGCATCCCGGGTGTGGCCGGCATTAAGGTGAGCGATTGGAATATTTTTCTTCTGCGCAATATTGTACTGGAATATCCGGAGAAAATCGTGTATTCTGGTTTTGATGAGATGCTTGTGCCCGGCCTTCTGTACGGCGCGGACGGCTGCATCGGCACCTGGGCCAATCTGCTGCCCGGGCTGTACGCCAAAATTTTCGCGCGCGTGCGCGCCGGGCAGGCGGACGCGGTGCGTCCCGCGATGGACGCGTTCACCGCTTTTTTGGCGAAATGCTGGAATTACGGTGTGCTGGATACGTTTGAGGAGCTCATGCGCGCCAAGGGCTGGGCGGGCCGGTGCTTTCGCCGCCCCAGCGGGTGGAACCCCGGCAGGGTGCCGCCGGATGCGCTGGCGGCCCTGATAGAGGAACTGGCCGCGCTGGAACGCATGGCAGGCGCGCTGTAAGGCCCAAAGCGCCCGCGCCCCGCAGGGGGCGCGGGGATCCCGGCAGCGCGCCGGGCCATCCGAAGCGCTCCCCGGCGGCAAAGAAAGGAACGCTCTTATGGAATATACTCTGATTCCCGGCACAGGGATGCGCATCAGCAAAATATGCCTCGGCACCATGACCTTCGGCAGCCCGGTGGCAAGGCCGGACGCGGTGCGCCTTGTACAGGATGCCTATAACCGCTGCGGCGTCAACTTCATTGATACCGCCAATATGTACGAGGGCTACGACCGCTGCGCGGGCAGCGCGGGCGGCGTTGCGGAAGAGATCCTCGGCGAGGCCGTGGCGCATTGCCGCGGCGATTACATCATCGCCACCAAGGTGGGCATGAAGGTGGGCCAGGCGCCCGAGGACGAAAATACCAGCCCCAAGGCCATCCATACGCAGCTGCGCCGCAGCCTTGCGCGCATGAAAACCGATTATGTGGATCTTTATTATCTGCATAAGTACGACCCGGATACCGAGCCGCACGCCATCGCCCGCGCAATGGGCGAGCAGCTGCGCGCGGGGCTTTGCCGCGCGTGGGGCGTGAGCAATTATACCGCCGCGCAGCTGGCAGCGCTGCTGAACGCCGCGCGGGAGGAGGGCGTGCCCGCGCCCTGCCTGTGTCAGCCCGCGCTGAGCATGCTGAATACGGGCGCGCTGGACGAGCTGCTGCCGCTGTGCGAGGAACGGGGCGTGGGCGTTGTACCTTACCAGATCCTGCAGGGCGGTATGCTGACGGGCAAATACCGGCGCGGCGCGCCCGCGCCCGAGGGCAGCCGCCTGGCGGAAAAGCCCGAATGGATGAAGCCCCTTACGGATGCGGCGTACAGCGTGATCGAGCTTTGCGCGCGCGAGGCGGCGCAAAGCGGCGTTTCCATGACGCAGTATGCGCTGCGCTGGGCGCTGGCGCAGCCCGGAGTGGTGAGCGCGCTGGTGGGCGTTAAACGGCTTGCACAGCTGCAGGAGGCCGCCGCGGCACTGGGCTGACCGCGCCGAGAGCGGCGCCGGCAGGCCATTTGGACGCCGGTTTTGTCTGCCGGACAATTTTATCGATCGAAATCGAAGGAGGAAGGGAGCGCCCTTTATGAAGGACTTCTCCGCCCCCGCGCTCGAATGGCGCGGAGAATTTACCGAGACGCTGGTATATGCGCCCGAAAGGAGGCCCGGCTTTGTGGCATGGGCGTCCGCGTTTGCCTATGGCGACGGATCGGTCGGCCTTTCGTTCGACGAGGTGCTGGAAGAGGAAAACCCCGATTTTATGCCGATGCGCCTGGAATATGCCGAGGCGGCGGGCGTGCCGGTGTCGTACGGCTCCATCGAGGCGGGCAGCGCGCGGCAGCGCGCATACCGTGTGTATCTGCGAGCGCCGGACGGCGTGCATTTTACCGAGACGGGACGCTGCCCCCGCGCGCGCGGCGCGCTGTGCAATGTGGGCTTTGCAGACGGGCGCATTGTGGGCTTTGACGTGCCGCGCCGCAACGAAGCGGGCACGGGCTGGAGCACGGGCATCCTGGTGCGCGAGAGCGCGGACGGCGGCGCGACCTGGCGCGATGTGCGCACGCTTTTGCCGGGACAATCGGTGTATATGTGGCGTGCGCGGCGGCTGCGCGGCGGAACCGTTATTTTGCTGGCCAGTCTGTACGGCACGCCGTGGGGCGCGGGCTGCGCGCGCGCGGCCCGCAACGCGCTGCTGCCCGGTGAAACCGAGCTCACCCGAATACAGGCCTTTTTTATGACAACCGAGGACGGCGTGCGCTTTTCCGGGCCGCATTTTATCCTGCCCGGGATCGGAGCGCACGAATATGATGTTGCCGAATTGCCGGACGGCCGCCTGCTGTTCATTGCGGGCGACGTGCAGGGCACGCCTGTGGGGCGGCAATTTGTTGTGCCCACGGCGGACGGCTGGGTGAACGGCCCGCTGTATCCCATTTGCGGCGGCGCTCCGCCGGACGCGGCGCAGGACCCGCAGGGCGGCTTTGTGCCCGAAACGCTCGCGTGGGATGATACGCACCGCTGCCTTGTGGGCTACCGGCGCGGCAAGGGATTTTCCCTTTCAAATGACGACGGCGAAAACTGGACGCGTACCGAGCCGGATGTCCCCTGTGCGCGGCTGTATCAGCCGATGCTTTTGCCGCTGGGCGACGGGCGCTTTGCGCTGTACGGCCATGTGGGCGGGGACAACGCTTTTGGCGAATGCGAGATGTCAATCCGCGCGCAGGTGTTTTCCCTGGACGGCGCGGCCGCGCTGCCCGGCCCGACGCAGCTTTCGATGGAGCGTATGCTGCTGCCGGATGCCTCGGGCTACTGCAACGCGTTTTGCGCCCGGCTTACCGCAAACGGCGCGCCGCTGGCGGGGCAGGCGGTAGAGTTCCGTTTTACTCCCTTTTGGAGCGCGGACGGCAGCGTCAACACCGCCCTGCAGCAAAACGCACCCTATACGGTGCGTACGGCAACGGATGCAAACGGCGCGGCACAGGCCCGCGCGCCGTGGTTCGACGGCCGCGCGGATATCCACCTCGCGTATCGGGCGGACGCCGTATTTTATGGGGCGCCGGTGCTGCGCGGCTGCGCGGGGCCGCTGATGACGGTGCTTGCGCTGACACCGCGCCGCAAAGCGCTGTTCCCCTATGACGCATATTTTGCGGGCGGGGTGCTCTATCTGTCGCCCGGCTTTGCGGCGGATTTTCCGCAGGCGCTCGAAGCGCTGCGCGCCGCCGTGGGCGATTCGCCCGTTTTGCCGGACGGCGTGCTGTGCGCGCAGGCACGCGCGCGCCTTTTGCGCTGCGGCGTGCTGGAAAAGGACGAAAACGGCGGCTTGCGCTGGATTGCCAGCGTCCACGCGCCGCGCCCGCTGGACGATGTCCGCATGATGGCAGGCGGTGACTGGTACGTCTGATCCCGTTCCCAAAGAACAATTTTCCAAAATCGATTTTGTCTTTGAAAGAGGGTTTACTATGAAATATGGCGCAGTCATCGAGCGGGGCGCGGCCCCGTGGCAGATCTTTCAGCAGGGGGCGGACGGCACCGCCCGCATTACGCTGGAGGGGAGTTATCATTTGGCGCGTCTCTCGCAGGAGCTGCCGCTGGAATTTTCACCTGTCGCTCGCGTAAAAGCAGCGGTAAAGGCGCGCGTCGCGCTTGAGAGCACGGGGGAATCCGTTGTTCCGTGGACGGAGTGCGAGGTGCTGGACGGCGGCCGCTGGCGCGTCTGCTTTCCGCGCGTCCCGGCGGGCGGGCTGTACCGCATCGAGACATATATGGACTATGAGGGCTGGGACGGTCTTTCCTGCACGCGCGGCGATATGGTGCACAATATCGGCGTGGGCGATGTGTTTGTAATCGCGGGGCAGAGCAACGCCGCAGGCCGCGCGAAAAACCCCGTCGCGGACGACCCGGAGCTCGGCGTGCATGTGCTGCGCCCGAGCGCCCGGTGGGAGCTGGCCACGCATCCCCTCGGCGAGACGACAAACGCCGTCCATGCCGGCAATTACGAAAACCACAACCCCGGCCACAGCCCGTGGCTGCATTTTGCCAAGCGCCTCAAGCGCGAGCTGGGCTATCCCATCGGCCTTGTGCCCTGCGCCTATGGCGGCGCGCCGCTGCGCTGGTGGAACCCGGAGGAAAACGGCGCGCTGCTGCAAAATATGCTGGAGGCGCTGGCCGATTACGACCTTCGCCCGAAGGGTGTTTTGTGGGTGCAGGGCGAGGGCGAAGGCTTTGAAAACAGCGCGGATACCTATCTCTCCCGTTTTTCCGCGTTTGTACGGGCGGTGCGTGCGGCGCTGGATTCGCCCGGGCTGCCGTTTTTTACCGTGCAGATCAACCGCTGCATGGAAAATCCCAGCGAGGCGCTCGACCGCCAGTGGGGCATGGTGCGCGAGGCGCAGCGCCAGGCGATGTACGCGCTGGAGAACGTGGCCGTCGTTCCCTCGTCCGATCTTGCGCTGTACGATTTTATCCACAATTCCGCCGAGGGCAACCTTGTGGTGGGCGAGCGGTGCGCGCGTGCCGCGCTGGCGATGTGCTACGGGCGCGGGACAGACTGGAAAGCGCCGGAGCCGGAATCGGCGCGCAAAACGGCGCCCGATACGGTTGAACTGCGCTTTTCGCGCGTGCGCAACTGGCTGAACCCCTTCGAGGTTCCGGCGGCGCTGCTGCCCATCGAGGCCGAGGACGCGCAGGGCCTTGCTGTTCCTGTTTTGTACCGAACGGGCCGCGATACGCTGACGATCACCTTCAGCCGCCCGCTTGGCGAAAATGCGTGCCTGCACGGCGCGTGGCGCATGAACCCGGGCGCTGCCATCCCCTGCGACTGCATGCGCCTGCCGATGCTGTCGTTTTACGGCTTTCCCATCGCATAAGGCCGGGGAAGCGGCACGGCAAAGCTGCCCGGCGCGGCCGTTCCCAAAGCCGCAAATAGAAAAACAGGAGAAACGCGAGACAATGAAACAGGATCCCTTCCGATACATTTTCCGCTTCTGCTGCGATCCCGGCTTCAACGATGAGGCCGAGATCCCGGCGCTGCTGCGCTATGTGGACGAGGCGCGCATCGACGACGTGGCCGTGTTCGCCAACGTGGAGGAAATCAATACCGGCCATATGACGGCAAAAGAGCAGGACGTTTATCTCCTGATGATGCGGAGGATCGGCGCGCTGCTGGCCGAAAAGGGTGTGACGATGTCCGTCAACCAATGGCACAGTGTGATGCATGCCGACCTCGGCAAGAGCCTGCGCGACGACCAGCCGTTCCGCCGGATGGTGGATGCAAAGGGCAGCGAGGCCGCGCTGTGCGTCTGCCCGCTGTGCGGCGAGTGGCAGCGCTACATCGGGCAAATTTACGCACGGTATGCCGCGCTCGAACCGTCCATCCTGTGGGTGGAGGACGATTTTCGTCTGCACAATCATGATCCGCTTCATTGGGGCGGCTGCTTTTGCAGCGAGCATATGCGGCGGTACAGCGCGCGGGCGGGCAAGCCGCTGACGCGGGAAGAATTTATCGCGGGCGTGCTGCGCCCCGGCCCGCCGCACCCCTACCGCAGGATCTGGCTGGACGTTTCCCGCGAGACGATGCTCGAGGCCGCCCGGGCCATTGCGAAGGCAGTGCGCACGGTTTCCGCGCGCCCAAAGGTGGGGCTGATGAGCTCGGCCCCGCATGTGCACGCCGCCGAAGGACGCGACTGGCCCGCGCTGCTGCACACGCTGGCTGCCGGGCAGCCGCCGGTGGACCGCATCCACCTGCCGGGCTATCAGGAGCAGTCCCCCGCGCAGTATCTGCACGGCTTTAATATGGTATCGATGCTCACGCGCGCGATGCTCCCGCCGGAGACGGAGGTTTACCCGGAGCTGGAAAACTTCCCCTTCGGCCTTTATTCCAAATCGCGCCGGTTCACACGCTTTCAGCTTTTGAGCGCGCTGCCGCTGAACCTTGCGGGCATTACGCTCGATCTTTACGATCTGAACGGCAACGGCATTGTCTGGGAGGAGGACTATCAGACCATGCTGCGCGAGACAAAGCCCTGCCTGAACGCGCTTGCCGAGACGGGCGTGTTCCGGGGCGAGCGCCTTGGCGTGCGCGTGCTGTACAGCCAGAACTCCTCTGATACGCTGCACACTGCGGCGGGCGCTTCGATGGAGGAGCTGTACCCGCACGAGGGCTTTTTCGCGGCGTTGCTGCCCGCGCTCGGTGTGCCATACGCGTACTGCGATACGGCCGAGCTCACCGGGCAGATCGTCGCCGCCGGCGGCCAGGTGCTGCGGAACTGGAACGAGGCGGAGTTGGCGCGCCTGTTCCAAAACAATTTTGTCATTCTGAATGCCGATGCGCTGTGGACGCTGTGCGATATGGGGCTGGGGCATCTTGCGGGCGCAGAGCGCGTGCGCTGGCTGCGCCAGAACAGCGGCGCTTACGCCTACGAGCAGGTGACGAACGGCAGGCGCTACTGCGGGCGCGAAAACGCGCGCGCCTCGGCGGTAATCTCGTGCAGCGATGTGCTGGACGTAACCTATCTGCCCGGCGAGGACGTATGCGAATATACCGCGCTGTTCGATTCGTTCCGCCGCCGCGCGGCGTGCGGCCAGACGGTGGTGGGCGGGCGCGTGCTTATTTATCCGTTCGGCAATTTTGATGCCCCCACAGCGATGCCGCCGATGCTGCTGAACGCGATGCGCGCGGCCGTGCTGCACGATGTGCTGCGCGCGGCCGGCGCGCCGTTTCCCCTTGTGCCGGACGCGCCGTATCTGGAGCCGTACTGCTTCGAGCAGAGCGGCGCGATGGCCGTGTATCTCGTCAACGGCAGTGCCGACAGCGTGCCTGCTGTGCGCTTGAGGATGCCCCGCACCCGCGCGGGCGCGCGGGCCGAGATATGGCGTTCGGACCGGGGCGCGCCGGAGTCCGTGCGCTGCAGCAGGGAAGGGGACGTGCTGACGCTGTGCGCGGGGCTCGGCGCGATGGAAACGCTTTTGGCACGCTTTCCCAACGAAAAAAATCAAAGCCCCTTGTTAGGAGGAACAGACAATGCAGGCTAAGATCATCGACCGCAAATGGGTTGTGGAATGGTTCGACGAGCGCCAGTGCTACCATATGCCCAGCCTCACGCTGGCAGAAAACGGCAATCTGCTGGCTGTGTGGAACGGCGGTTTTTTGCAGTGGAACGGCGACCCGATGGGCCGCGACGCGCAGGACTGGGTGTCGGTGCTGGCGCCGGGCGCAAAGGAGTGGTCCAACCCGGACGCCGTGGGCTGTGACATCCGCTATTGCTGCCACGACCCCGTATTTCTCAAAAATCAAAAAGGAGAGATCATCCTCCTGTTCGCGAAATTCCTTGATACCGAGGTGAACTTCACCACCTGGTGCAACGGGCGCGACGAGCTTTGGCAGCGCAAGACAAAGGACGGCGGCCGCACGTGGGAGCCCGCGCGGCCTGCGGGCATCCAGAGCGGCCACGCTTCGAACGACAGCGTGCTTTTGGCGGACGGCACCATCGTGTTCGCCTCCACCTCCAGTGAGCTGGCGGATAAATATTTCGGCGCGGTGCGCATCTACCTTTCCCGTGACGACGGCGAAACCTGGGAAAAAGGCCCGATCCTCGCGGCAAACGACGGCAATCTTATCCGCGAGCCGGCGCTGTGCCTGCGCCCGGACGGCACGATCCGCATGTTCACACGCACCTGCCCCGGCGATACCGGCTGGGGAGCGGGCGTGCGCTCGCTCGTCTCCTATACGGCCGAGAGCCGCGACGGCGGCAAAACGTGGACGCAGCCCGTGCCCACGTCGATTGTCAACAACGAATCGAAAATTGACGTTATCAGCTGGGACGACGACACCATTCTGATGGCCTACAACGATACACCCGTGGCCGATTGGCACGAGCGCAGCCCGCTGACGCTTGCCTGTTCCCGGGACGAGGGCAAAACCTGGACAAACCTGCTTGAGCTTGCCGCCGCGCCGGGCAACAAATGCCAGCCCGCCATGTGCAGGGACGCAGAGGGGCGGCTGAACGTGATCTATATGCACCGCCATACCGCCATTGAGCATCTTGTGATCGAGATCACGGATTGATGCGGCGCGCCGCCGCGCTGCGCGGCGAAAATCGATCCTGAAAGGAGCGGCTGCTATGCCGGGCTATGAGTTTTTTCTCGCCTCGTCTCTCGAGAAGGTGTTTCCCATGCGGCGGCCCGCCGCAATGGCCGAGGGGGAGCGGCTTTCCGTATGGCCGGGCGCACGCTGTGCGGTGCAGCTGGTGTATACCGCGCAAAACGGCGCGCCCGGCATGCCGGTGCAGCGTTTTGCCGTTTCGGTGCAGGGCGCGCCCGTGCGGGCGGTGCTGCGCAGCGTGGAGCTGATACCGTCCGATTTTCCGTGCTATGAGAATTCCGACGAGCATTATCTAACGCGTGAGCCGGGGCTCTTTCCCGATCTGCTTGCGCCGCTGGAGCAGCCGCTGGTAATGCCGCTGCCGCGCCAGTACCGCGCGGTATGGCTGAGCTGGACGCTGCCGGAAAACGCCGCGCCCGGCACGTACCATGTTGTGGTGGAGGCGCGCGCGCTTTCGCGCGAGACGCAGCCCAACGGTGAGGTGCACGAGGAGGTGGCTGCCGCCGGCCTTGCGTTTGCGTGCCGCTTTACGCTCTGCGTCGGCGCGGCGCCGCTGCCCGCGCAGACGCTGCTCCACACGGAATGGTTCCACACCGATTGCCTTGCGCAGTATTACGGCGTACCGGTGTTCGGCGAGGAATATTGGCGCATTACAGAAAATTTTATCCGCGCGGCGGGCCGGGAGCACGGAATCAATATGCTGCTCACGCCGGTGTTCACGCCGCCGCTGGATACGCCGGTGGGCGGTGAGCGCCCAACCGTGCAGCTTGTCGGCGTGCGGCGCAACGCGGGAGTGTATTCGTTCGACTTCACGCGCCTTGCGCGCTGGACGGAGCTGTGCCGCCGGTATGGGGTGGACTATCTGGAGATGCCGCATCTCTTCACACAGTGGGGCGCCGCCGCCACGCCAAAGATCGTTGCGGCGGAGGACGGCGTGCAAAAACGCATTTTCGGCTGGGATGTTCCCGCGCACAGCGGCGAATACCGCGCGTTCCTGCGCGCGTTTTTGCCTGCGCTGCGCGCAGAGCTGGCGCGCCTTGGCTATGACGACGCGCATGTATATTATCATATTTCCGACGAGCCCTCTGCCGGACAGGCGGACGCCTACCGCGCGGCGCGCGCGCAGGCCGCCGATCTGCTGGAGGGCTGCCATGTGGCCGACGCATTGAGCAGCCTTACATTTTACCGCCAGGGCCTTGTGTCCACGCCCATCTGCGCGAACGACCATATCCAGCCGTTTTTGGAGGAAAAGGTTCCCGGCCTCTGGGTGTATTACTGCTGCGCGCAGGGCAACCTTGTGCCGAACCGCTTTTTTGCGATGGAAAGCGCGCGCAGCCGTGTGATGGGCGTATTGATGTACCTGTATCGGATCGAGGGCTTTCTGCACTGGGGGTATAATTTTTACAACGCAAAATTTTCGCTGCGGCCGATCGACCCCTTCCGCGTGACCCATGCGGACTACGGCTTCCCCTCCGGCGATGCGTTTCTGGTGTATCCGGGCGCAGACGGAACGCCGCTTTCCTCCGTTCGCGCCGAGGTGCAAAGCGACGCGCTGCTCGATCTGCGGGCGCTGCAGGAGCTGGAGCGGCTGGCAGGCCGCGCGTTCACCGAAGCGCTCGTCTACGAAAACGCGCCCATGCGCCCCATCACATTTTTTGAGTATCCGCGCGATGCGGCCTACCTGCTGGCGCTGCGCGAGCGCGTGGCCGACGAGCTGGAAAAACGGATGTAAGAAACGGCATTTCGCCTCGGCCCAAGCGGCGCAGGGGGCAAAACGCCGAAACCGGGCGAAATATCGAATTCAGGCAAAACGCCGAAACCGGGCGAAACGCCGGATCCAAAACGGATTGCATGCTTAAAAAAGCAGCGGCGGAGAGCTGTTTTGCCGCCGCGTCGGGAAAGGGGAAGAAGCATGAAGAATCTGCTGCGCCGGGACGCCGATTCCGTAATTGAGGCCGGCATCCGCGCGGTACTGCCGGATGCGGCGGTCGTCCGTGCGCTGCGGGAATTTCGCCCCGGCAGGGGGCGAACGCTGCTGGTGGCGGTGGGCAAGGCAGGCTGGCGAATGGCAGCCGCCGCAAGAAATGCGCTGAGCAGCATCGACGGCGGGATCGTCATTACCAAATATGGGCATATCGAGCGTCCGCTGCCCGGCATCGAATGCTGCGAAGCGGGGCATCCCGTACCGGACGAAAACGGCTTTGCCGCCACGGCGCGGGCTTTAAAGCTGGTGCGGGACCTTACCAAGGAGGATTCGGTGCTGTTTTTGCTCTCGGGGGGCGGCAGCGCGTTGTTTGAGGCCCCGCTCATTCCGGAGCGGGAACTGCAGCGGATCACACGGCAGCTTTTGTCCTGCGGCGCCGATATCGTGGAGATCAACACGGTTCGCAAGCGGCTCTCCGGGGTGAAGGGCGGACGATTCGCCCATGCGTGCGCACCCGCCCGGGTGTACAGCATTGTGCTAAGCGATATTTTGGGCGACCCGCTGGAAATGATCGCTTCCGGGCCCTGCAGCCCCGATTCCTCCACCTGCGCGCAGGCGCTGGCCATTGCCGAAAAATACGGGCTCGAGCTGTCACAGCAAGCGCAAAAGCTGCTGCATCTTGAAACGCCGAAGGCACTGGGGAACGTTCAGGCAAGCATTACGGGCAGTGTGCGGGAACTTTGCGCTGCTGCGGCAAACCGATGCCGCGCCCTTGGCTACGAGCCGATACTGCTGACAGACAGGCTCTGCTGCGAGGCGCGGGCAGCAGGCAGCATGCTGGCCGGCATGCTGCAAACCCATGCGGAAGAGCGGCGCAGCCTTGCGTTTATCGCGGGGGGCGAAACCGTTGTGCGGCTGACAGGCCAGGGCCTTGGCGGACGGAATCAGGAGCTTGCGCTTGCCGCTGCGGCGGGAATAGCCGGGCTGGACGGCGCGGCGGTGTTTTCGGTGGGCTCGGACGGAACCGACGGCCCTACCGACGCGGCCGGCGGATATGTGGACGGCGACACGGCTGCGGCGCTGGCGGCAAAGGGGATCGATCCGGACAGGGCCTTGGCGCAGAACGATGCGTATCATGCTTTGGACGCGGTGGGAGGACTTATCCGCACAGGCCCCACCGGAACCAATGTAAATGACGTTGCCGTGGCGCTGCTGCGCCGATGAGTGCGCCGCGCGTTTTTACACACCGCGTATTTTTATGCAGAACGCCCGCATGGGAAAACGGCGGAGCATCGGCCTTGCTTTGCCCGGCAAACGACCGGCAAATGATATAAATTCCGGTTTTATCCGAAAGGGGTTTAAACGGGATTTAACATATTCCGGCTTTTTTGCCTGCTTAAAAAATCGGCAGCCTCACAAGGAGGCTGCCGTGTTGTTTTCCGCGTATTTTTTTGCCGCAAGGGCCATCAGCTCGCGCTCGCTTTGCACCTCGCAGGGGTAGGGGTGCTTTGCCGCGCGCGCATCGAACTGCGCGGCAAGCTTTTGGGCCTGCTGCGGGTTTTTCTCCCGCAGCAGCGCCAGTGCGTATTCGGTGCGCAGTACGCCGGGGTTCTGCCGCATTTTTTTCATCAGCAGACGCTGCCGCTTTGTCAGCAGGCGCTCGGCGGTTTCGGCATCATCCAGCAGCAGCGCGCAAAAAATTCTGTCGCCCGCCAGCAGATACCGGTGCACGCCCGCCATCGCGGTGTCTGCCGCAAACAGGCGGTCGATCAGCGCCGCCGCGCCCGCAATGTCGTGCGCGTCCAGCAGGCGGTTTGCGCGGAATACCGCCAGCGCAACGATCATATAATTGCTCCACTCGGCCTCATCCGGCAGGCTGAACCACGCCTCGGGCATCTCCTGCAAACGCGCGCCGCGCGCCATTTGCGCGTTGATTGCCAGCTGCAGCCACGCGGCGCGCCGCGCGGCCGGGCTTTTGGCAATCGACGCTGTGTTTTTGCCGTCGTTGTCGAGCATCTCCGTGCGCATAGGGACGCCGTTGAGCGCGGCGAAGACAAGGCCCAGCAGCGAGAGCAGCAGAAAAAAGAACGACAGCGCGGGAACGCCCTGCGCGGGCAGCACCAGCGCGCCGAACAGCAGCGCCGAAAGCAGGTTCAAAAGCACGCCGCCCAGATTGTACAGAACAAACGGGATCTCCTCCGGCGCGCGGCCGGGCGGCGGAGCCATCAGGCACTGGCCGCCCATGCCCGCAACGGAAAGCAGCCGCAGCCGCAGCCGCCCGTCTGTGCGCACCAGCATCACGCCGCCGACGGTGAACGAGCAAAAGCGATAGCCTGCCGCAAGGCCGAAAATCAGGTGCCCGGCCTCGTGCAGAACGATCTGCGCCAGCATTGCCAGCCAGAGCAGAACGAAAAGCCCGGCGAGGAACAGCAGAAAGCCGCCGGGAGACCCCCCTACGGACGGGAGCGGCGTTCCGGACGCGGCCATCCCCATCCCCAGAAAAACCCCCAGTACCGCGCCAAGCCCGAGGGCCAGTATGCGTTGCAGCAGAGCACGCCCTTTGCCGCGCGCGGATGTTTTGTTTCGATCCTCGGAAAACGCAGGAAGCTGATCCATAGAAATTGCCGATCCTTTCTCGATTTGTAAAGCATCTCCTGCAATTTTGTCTGAGGAACCGCTGAATCAATCGCCGGGCACATCTCGGCGGCATCCCTTCCGCCCGTTTTTGCCCCAAAATCTTGAAGTACACAAAGCATTCCTGCGATTTTGGGGCTGCGGCAGGCAAAAAAACCGCTCGCCGGCCTGCCCCGCCGATTGCATCAGCGCTTGCCGAAATTGCAGGATCAAACAGGACAGCCTGAAAGAGGCCTGTCAGGATAAAGCGCTTTTGCGGCCTGCACGCTTTACCGCGCGGGCAGATCGCGCGTGACAACTACGTCCACGCCCGTGCCGCACACATCGGCCGCAGCCGTATCGCCGCGCCGCACGGGCGCCTGCAGGCAAACGGCGCTCAGCGCGCGCATTACATCGGCCATTTTTTCTTTGGGCACGCTGCCCGCCGTTTTCACCGGGCAGCGCGCGATGGGCGCGCCCTCAATTTTTACGGTGCTCGTCACCACGCGCACCGGGTGCGTCAGCTCGTTTTTGCCGTATTCGGCACCGCGGGGGCAGCCGTTGCCCGTTACGGCGAGCGTTGCCTCGTTTACGGTTAGCCTGCAGCCCTTCGGGCATACAATACAGATGATATTTGCCATCGCCTATGCCTCCTCTACGCTTACGGTGATCGCGCCGCCGGCCTTCTCCAGCAGCACCCGCGGCATACTGATGCGCTCCATCTCGCCGGGGGCAAGATGCTCGCGCTTGAACGATGCCAGCACGGCGCCGCTCTCGTCCTTTACGCAGAGGACGGAATCGCCGCACACGCGGTTGACGCGAAAGAAGATCTCCACCGTTTTTTCCACATTTGCCATGCGGATTTTGCCCGGCACGGTGTAGGTAACGGCCGCGCCGTTCTGCACCTCGATCTCACGCCCCGCCGGCGCGGGGCCGTTCTGCGCAAAGCGCGCTGCCGCCGCGCCCGCGCGCTGGCTTTCGCCGGTGACGAAATCCACCAGATCGTGCACATGCACCACGTTGCCCGCCGCAAAGACGCCGGGCACGCTCGTCTCCATATTTTCGTATACCATCGGGCCGGAATGGCGGCGGTCCATCTCTACGCCCGCGCCGTTTGAAAGCTCGTTTTCGGGGATCAGCCCCACGCTCAGCAGCAGCGTATCGCAGTCGAAATGCATTTCTGTGCCGGGAATGGGCGCGCGGTTTTCGTCCACACTCTGCACGGTCACGCCCGTCAGGCGGCTCTCGCCCTCGATGCCTGTGACGGTGTGCGAGAGATACAGCGGAATATCAAAATCGTGCAGGCACTGTACGATGTTGCGGGTGAGGCCGCCGGAATAGGGCATTACCTCTACGCAGGCCAGCACCTTCGCGCCCTCCAGCGTCATGCGGCGCGCCATGATCAGGCCGATATCGCCCGAGCCGAGGATCACCACACGCTTGCCCACCATGTAGCCCTCGATGTTCAGATAGCGCTGTGCCGCGCCCGCCGTAAACACGCCCGAGGGGCGCCGCCCCGGAATGGAGATGGCCCCGCGTGTGCGCTCGCGGCAGCCCATGCACAGCACGACCGCCGCCGCCTCCAGCACAATGTAGCCGTCGCGCGCGTTCACCGCGTGCACCTGCTTTTCGGGGGTGACGGCCAGCACCATCGTATCGGTTTTTATCTCCACGTTCGTTTTCTGCACCAGCTCGATAAAGCGCCCGGCATACTCCGGGCCGGTGAGCTCTTCCTTAAAATAATGCAGGCCGAAGCCGTTGTGGATGCACTGGTTTAAAATGCCGCCCAGGGTTTTGTCGCGCTCTAAGATCAAAATGCGCTCTGCGCCGTTTTGCGCCGCCGCCTCGGCGGCGGCAAGGCCGGCGGGACCGCCGCCCACGACGATCACGTCATACCGTTCATTCGCCATTGTGCGCGCCCCCTTCCTTTGTTTTGCCGGTGATAATGTAGCTTCCGGCGCGGTCTTTGAGCACATCCTGCTGCGGCAGCCCCAGCTCGCGCGCGATGATCTCGTGCACGCGCGGGCCGCAGAAGCCGCCCTGACAGCGGCCCATGCCCGCCGTGCAGCGGCGCTTGACGCCGTCGATGGTGCGCGGGGGAATGGGGCGGTGCAGCGCGTCTACGATTTCGCCCTCCGTCACGGTCTCGCAGCGGCAGATCACGCGCCCGTACAGCGGGTTTTCGCGGATGGCCGCTGCCTTTTGCTCCGGCGTCATCCGGTTGAAGCGCTTTTTTTGGCGCCGGCAGGTAAATGCTTCTTTCTTTTCCAGCGGGATGCCCGCCTCAGCCAGCAGCTTTACAGCCTCCTCGGCAATGGCCGGGGCGCTGGAAAGGCCCGGGCTCTTGATGCCGCCGAGCGTGATAAAGCCCGGCGCGGTGGCGGCGATGATAAAATCGCTCTGATCGGAATTGGCGCGCACGCCCGCAAAATTGCGGATGTTCTCGCGGAAGCTGATGCCCGGCACGCTTTTTACGGCCTTTTCGCGCACAAAAGCCAGCGCCTCGGCGCAGGTGGCGGTATCGCCGCGCGCGGCGGGGGCGGCGTTCGGCCCCACGATCAAATTGCCGTGCACGGTGGGCGAAACAAGCACGCCCTTGCCGTCCTTGTTGGGGCACTGGAAGATCACGTGCTTTACAAGCCCGCCCTGGCTTTTGTCCAGCAGGTAATATTCGCCCCGGTTCGGCGTAACGGCAAAGCCCGGCGCACCTGCAAGGGCTGCGACAGTATCCGATTCCACGCCCGCCGCGTTCACAACGGCGCGCGCCTCGATCTCGCCCCGGCCGGTGTGCAGCCGCCAGCCGCCCTCAATGGGCTCGGCCCCGGTGACGGCCGTTTCCAGATGCAGCTCGGCGCCGTTTTGCACGGCGGCTTCTGCCAGCGCGAGGGCCAGATCCCACGGCTCTACAATGGCGGCGCTGGGCGCATACAGCGCGCCGCATACCGCACCCGAAAGATTCGGCTCCATGGCAAGCGTTTCTTCCTTTGTCAGCACGCGCACGCCCGGCACGCCGTTTGCCACGCCGTTTTCGTACAGGTGCCGCACGGTGGCCAGCTCCTCCTCGGAAAAGGCCAGCACCAGACTGCCGATCTGCTCGTACTTTACATCGAACGCAGCGCACTGTTCTTTTGTCAGCGCGCTGCCGCGCACGTTCAAGTGCGCCATCCGGGTGCCCGGCTCGGGGTCGTACCCCGCGTGTACAATGGCGCTGTTGGCGCGCGTGGTGCCCATGGAGACATCGTTTTCCTTTTCCAGCACCGCAACGCGCAGCTTGTGCTGCGAAAGCAGATATGCGACGTTCGCGCCCACGATGCCGCAGCCGATCACGGCTACATCCAGCATATTGCATCCCCCATCCATCGGGCACGGCAATGCCGCGCCGCGTTTTTTTGTTTTTTCCGGCAGCGCATCCCCACATTTCGGCTTTGTGCCGGGCAAAGCGGCCGGATCCTGCTTTTCAGTATACCGCAAATGCGCTTTTATTACAATTTTTATTTTTTGGCTTTTGGGTGAATTTTTGATTTTTGAATTTTGGCTTTTTGACTGCTGCCCCTCCTGTACAATCGGGAAAGCGTTTCCACATTTACACCCGTTCCTTGGAGGCTGTTCTGTGTTCGCTCCCGGATGCCCCGCGCCCGGCCCGAAGGCACGGAACCCGGCCCGAAGGCCCGCGCCCGGCCCGGATGCCCGGTGCCGTGCCTTGGCGCCGTACCGGGATCCTCCCCGGTGCTATTCCACCTCGATGGGCCCTCTTGCATACCCCACGCGCACGACCGTGCCCACGTTCGGGGCAGAGGTGATGGCGATGGTGTGGCCCAGCTTTTGCAGCACCTCCCGGCAGAGATACAGCCCAATGCCCGTGCTGCGCTGTCCGCCGCGACCGTTGCCGCCTGTAAAGCCGCGCTCGAAGATGCGGGGCAGATCTTCGGGGCGGATGCCGATGCCGGTGTCCTCGATCACGAGCGTATCGGGCGCGGCGGCATCGGGATAGATGCGCACCGTTCCGGCCGGCGTATACTTGACGGCGTTCGTGAGCAGCTGTTCCAGTACAAACGAAAACCATTTCGTGTCGGTAACTATCGTCCCGGGCAGCGGGGCAATCTGCAGAGAAACGCTTTTATTGTAAATAAACAGGGCCGACATGCGCTTTACGGTGTCGCGCACCAGAGGCTCCAGCGCCAGCGCGCGCGGTTCAAGATCGGCATGGATCGAGCCAAGGCGCTGATAGCCCAGCACCAGATCGACGTACTGCTCGGCCAGAAACAACTCCTGCATAAACGCGCCGCGCCGGCGAAGCTCCGGGGTATCCTGCAAAAGCAGGCGCATCGCGGCAAGAGGCGTTTTGATCTGGTGCGACCACAGCGTGTAGTATTCCGCGGCGTCGAAGCGCTGGCGCGCGGCCTCGGCCTCGGCGGCGATGCGGCTTGCCTCCAGCGTTTCGATCAGCTCGTGGTAATCCTCATCCAGCAGATCGCGCGGCGCGGGCAGCTCGGCCAGCTTTGTGCCGCACTGGGCCAGCAGCATGCGCAGCGCGGCATGCCGCCGGCAGTACCGGCCAAAGCCGAACGCGAAAAAGGTAAGCCCCACCGTACCCACAAGGCTGCACGCGTAAATTGGCAGATCCAGCGGCGCGCGGTAGAGCACCGTCACCAGAAACAGCATGCCAAAGCCAAGGCCGGCCAGCAAAAACGCGCGCCCCATCCGGCGGCAGTAGCAAAAAAATACGGGAAGCATCGGAATATTTTCCATCTCAGGCGTCCTCCACCAGATAACCAAGGCCCTTCTGTGTGCGGATCAGATCCGTCAGGCCCACCTGCGCCAGATGCCCGCGCAGGCGAGTTACGTTTACCGTCAGCGTGTTGTCGTCGATAAAACTGTCGCTGTCCCACAGGGCCTGCATAATGTCCTCGCGCGGAACCGTGTGGCCGCGCCGCTCGAACAGGATCTGCAAAATGCGGAATTCGTTTTTGGTCAGCTCCAGCTTTTGGCCGTTATAGTGCAGCGACGCGTCCTTCAGATCCAGCACCGCGCCGCCGCAGACAAGCGCGCTCACGCCGGAGCCGAAATCATATGTGCGGCGCAGCAGCGCTTCGATCTTGGCGATGGCGACGCTCAAATCGAACGGCTTTGTCAAAAAATCGTCGCCGCCCATGGAAAGCGCCATCACAAGGCTCATATTGTCGTTTGCCGAAGAGATAAACAGCACCGGCGTTTTGCTGATCTTGCGGATCTCGGTACACCAGTGAAATCCGTTGTAAAACGGCAGCGAAATATCCATCAGCACCAGATGCGGCTCCTTTTCGCAGAACAGCTCCAGTACATGCTGAAAATCCGTTACATGGAACGCCTCGTAGCCCCATTTTTCCAGCTGGCGCTCCAGCACCTCGGTGATAATGGGGTCGTCCTCCACCAAAAGAATGCGATACATCTCTCATCCCTCCCGAAAAATCAAATGCGATGCGCGGTTCGATCCCACGAAGAACCTTAAAGATTTTTTGTACGGTTCTATCATAATGCACGGGCGCGAAAAGCGCAAGACCCGGATGCGTTCGGCGTTTTTCCGCAAACACAAAACGCGCGCCGGCCGCCCTGTTTTTCAGCCGCCGGCAAGGCGCCGCAAAACTTTGCTTGAAAAGCGGCGCATTTTGATATACTATTAGGGGCAGCCGGCAAATACGGGTCTGCCGGTAATATGGTTCTGCCGGTAATATGGGGCAGCCGGCAAACAGGGCCGCAAAATTTTCAGGGGGGCGGCTTTGCCGGCGGCCCCTGATGCGGACGATACCGCAGAGCATTCCCGCCGCGGGCCGCCCGGGCACGGGCTGTCCGCGCTCCGAACCGGATGCAAAAGGCCCGGCGGGAGGCGGTTCCGGCGTTTAAGGAGGCAAAAAAGCTTTGAGGACATTGTTTCGATACTTCAAAGGATACCGCGGGCAGCTGATCCTGGGCCCGGCGTTCAAGCTGGCGGAGGCCGTTTTGGAGCTGCTTGTTCCGCTTTTGATGGCGGATATCATTGATGTGGGCGTAAAAAGTGCGGACGCCGGCTATGTGGTGCGGCGCGGCCTGCTTTTGCTGGGCCTGGGCGCCGTGGGCCTTGTGTGCGCGCTTACGTGCCAGTATTTTGCCGCCGTGTGCGCGCAGGGCTTTGGCCGCAGCCTGCGGCGGGATCTTTTTCGCCGCGTGTTCGGCTTATCACAGGCGCAGTTCGGCGCGCAGGGCGCCGATTCGCTCATCACCCGCCTCACCAGCGATGTGAATCAGGTGCAGACGGGTGTGAACATGTTTATCCGCCTTGCCATCCGCGCGCCGTTTCTGACGATCGGCTCGGTGCTGATGGCGTTTGCCATCAACCCCAAGATCGCGATGATCTTTCTTGCGGCCACGCCGCTGATCGTTCTGGTGCTGTATGCCGTAATGAGCCGCAGCCTGCCCTGCTATACCGACATCCAGCGCGGGCAGGATACCATCGCGCGGCTCGCCGGAGAGAATTTAGAGGGCGCGCGCGTCATCCGCGCCTTTTCGCGCCAGAACGACGAGATCGCACAGTTTGAAAAAACGGGCGGCGCGCTCTCGGAGCTGACGATCCGGGTCGGCCGGCTGTCGGCACTGCTGAATCCCGCCACCTCCGTAATTGCAAACCTTGCCATTGTGGGCATTGTCTGGTGGGGTGCGCACATTGCGCAGACAGGCGGCGTGGCGCAGGGGCAGATTATCGCTCTGGTAAACTACATGACACAGACGCTGCTTGCGCTGATTGTGCTGGCAAATTTAATCGTCACATTTACAAAGGCCATTGCCAGCGCCAAACGCGTGAGCGAGGTGCTGGCGCTGCAAAGCGAGATGCTCTGGCCAAAGCAGAGCGCGCCCGCACAGCCCGGTGCGCCGCGCATTGCGTTCAAAAACGTAAGCTTTGCCTATCCGGATGCGGGCGATCACGCGGTGGAGGGGATCTCGTTTTCCCTCGAGCCCGGCCAAACGCTCGGCGTGATCGGCGGCACAGGCTGCGGCAAAACGACGCTGGTGCGCCTTTTAACGCGCGAATACGATGCAGCAGCCGGCACGGTGTGCGTAGACGGCGTGGACGTGCGGGCGTATACCGCGCGCGATCTGCGCGCAAAATTCGGCGTGGTACCGCAGACAGCGCGTCTTTTCAGCGGTACGGTGCGCTCGAATCTGACGCTTGGCGCGCCGGACGCTTCGGACGAAACGCTGTGGCAGGCGCTGGAAATCGCGCAGGGCGCGGAGTTTGTGCGCGGCAAGCCCGGCGGATTGGACGCGCCCGTCGAGGAGGGCGGCAAAAACCTCTCCGGCGGGCAAAAGCAGCGCCTTACCATTGCGCGGGCGCTGGCAAAGCGGCCGGAAATTCTGATTTTAGACGATGCGGCCTCGGCGCTTGATTACGCCACCGACGCCGCGCTGCGCTGCGCGCTGCGCGCGCACACGGCAAAAATGACGGTAGTGATGATCTCGCAGCGCGCGTCCACCATCCGCAGTGCCGACCGCATTCTGGTGCTGGACGACGGCCGCCTGTGCGGCTGCGGCACGCACGAAGCGCTGCTGAAAAGCTGCGCGGTTTACCGGGAGATCTGCCGCTCGCAGGGCATTGCAAAAGAGGGGGAAAAAGCATGAACGGCAAAACATTGCGCCGCGTCCTCGGCTATCTGCGGCCATACCGCGCAACGCTGGCGGCGGCCTGTGCGGGCGCGCTTGCAAGCGTGCTGTTCACGCTGCTGGGGCCGGTATTCACCGGCCGCGCCATCGACTGCATCATCGGGCCGGGCGCGGTCGATTTTTCGGGCGCTGCGCGTTATCTTTGCCTCGTTGCCGTCTCGGCGCTGCTGGCGGCAGCCGGCCAGTGGCTGATGAATGTCGGCACGCGCACGCTCTCCAGCCGCGCGTCCAACGATATGCGCAGCGAGGCGTTTCGCGTGCTGAACCGCACGCCGCTCAAGTTCATCGACGGCCATTCGCACGGCGATCTCATCAGCCGCATGGTGAACGACGCCGAGCAGGTGGCCGAAGGGCTTTTGCAGGGCCTGACGCAGCTTTTGCCGGGCGTTGTCACGATCTTTGGCACGCTGTGCGTGATGACGGCGCTCAGCCCCGCCATCGCGCTGGCGGTGGTGCTGGTAACGCCGGTGTCCATTGTATTCGCGGGCTTTGTCGCAAAGCGCACGGCGGGCTTTTTCAAGGCGCAAAGCGCCGCGCAGGGGCGGCTTTCCGGCTTTGTCAACGAGATGGTGTCCGGCCAGAGCGTTGTAAACGCCTTCGACTATACCGGCCGCTGCTTCGCCGATTTTGAAGAGATCTGCGATACGCTCTACGATACGGGCCTGAAGAGCGTATTCTATTCTTCGGTAACAAACCCCGGCACGCGCTTTGTAAACGCCATTGTCTACGCGGCGGTGGGCGTGCTGGGCGCAATTTCCGCCATCGGCGGCGCCATCACCGTGGGGCAGCTGAGCTGCTTTCTCACGTATGCCAACCAGTATACCAAGCCGTTCAACGAGGTGACGGGCGTATTAACGCAGCTGCAAACAGCGCTGGCCGGAGCCGAGCGTCTGTTTGCCGTGATCGACGCCGAGACCGAGCGCCCCGACGCGCCAAACGCCCTTGCGCCCGCGCAATGCGCGGGCCGTGTGACGGCAGCGCATGTGGATTTTTCGTATGTGCCGGACGTGCCGCTGATCGAGGATTTTAATCTGGAAGTAAAGCCCGGCCGGCGCATTGCCATCGTGGGGCCCACGGGCTGCGGCAAAACGACGCTCATCAACCTGCTGATGCGCTTTTATGAGGTAAATGCGGGCGAAATTGCCGTGGACGGCAACCCGCTGCCCACCCTGCGGCGCAATGCGCTGCGTGGGATGTACGGCATGGTGCTGCAGGAGACCTGGCTGAAATGCGCCACCGTGCGCGAGAATATTGCCTACGGCAGGCCAAACGCCGCCGAAGAGGATATCCAGGCGGCGGCAAAGGCCGCCTATGCCCACAGCTTTATCAAGCGCCTGCCGCAGGGGTACGATACGGTCATCGCGCCGGGCGGCGGCAATCTTTCCGCCGGGCAAAAGCAGCTTCTGTGCATTGCGCGCATCATGCTGTGCCAGCCGCAGATGCTCATTTTGGACGAGGCGACCTCCAGCATTGACACCCGCACCGAGATGCTGGTGCAGCAGGCGTTCGAACGGCTGATGCAGGGCCGCACCAGCTTTGTGGTGGCGCACCGCCTTTCCACCATCCAATCGGCCGACTGCATTCTTGTAATGAACGCGGGCCGCATCATCGAGCAGGGCACGCATGCACAGCTGCTGGCAAAGCGGGGCTTTTATGCGCGGCTGTACGAAAGCCAGTTCGCGGCGGAATAGGGCAAAGGGCCTTGGGGCAAAATGGTTCCTCATTTACCGCATAAGCAGCACGGAACGATCTTTCGGGTGACGGACGGTGCCGGAAACCTGCCGAAAAAAAAAAAAAGTTGCGGATAAGGATAAATTGCTGTATAATAAACTGGATATTACGGGAGTATTTACCGTTTCACTACTACTTTCTCCGCATTCCGTGATAAAAGCCCTTTTTTGCGGAATCAACGGGAAACTCCGCGGAGATCACGGGAGGAAAACAAAATGCCGATCGCCTTTGATTTTGACCTTCGGCCGGGAAGGACAGAGCCGGCCCGATTCAATTTAAATCAGGCCAGCAGCATGCCGCCTAAGATCAGTGTGATCACGCCGCTGCAGAGTGCCGCAGAGCAAAGTATTTCACAGTTCTTTTATTGTATGCGCGGCCAGACCCTTCCGTGGTTTGAATGGATCCTCGTGTGCAGCGAAACCATGCCTCGGCCAGACCGGGAACGGGTGGAATGCCTGGCGCAGGAGGATCCAAGAATTCAATTGCATTTTGCAGGCGGCGATATGGCCGCGGCCTGCAATGCGGCTGCAGCCAGGGCACAAGCGGAATATCTGTGCTTTTATGAGGCGGAACAGCTGGTGGAGCCGCCTTTCCTGGAGAGCCTGTATCTTGCGCTGTCTCAGGAGAGCAAAGCGGGGTGGGCGTATTCAGACGCTGTGATGCTTGGCGCAAAGGGATATTTGTATCAAAGAGAATTTGATTCCGCCGGTTTAAAAAAGAAAAACATGATCCCCATGCCGGTTTTAATCCGCGCGAAAGCCTTTTGGCGGGGCGGCGGCTTTTCCTGCAAAATGCAGTTCGGGGAGGCAAAGTGGTATCTGCTGCTAAAGCTGCTGGCGCAGCAAAGCATGCCGTTTCATGTTCAGCAGCTGCTTTCCTGGATCGTACATCCCGCAGAAGATCTTTCAGAAAATGCTTTAAAATCGCTTCGGAATACGCCGCAGGAGGAAATGCGCGATACCAGACACCCCAAGATCAGGGCAATTTGCGAGCGCATCCCCGATGGGCTTCCGGCTTATATTCATTACGGAGAAAAAACAGATTTTTTCGCGGATATCGTTCCGTGGAGCGAGGGATACGCCCTGCCGTTTGCAAAACCCAAATGCAGAGTTCTGCTGATCTTGCCGCACATGGTGATGGGCGGCGCAGACCAGTTCAATTTGGATCTTATCGCCGGCCTCGACCCGGAGCGCTTTGAGGTAAGCGTTGTAACAACGCTGCCAAACGCAAACGAATGGAGACAGCGCTTTACGCAGCTGACAGATGATGTGTTTTCGCTGACGAGTTTTTTGGATAAGGTGCAGTGGCCGGCTTTTCTGGATTACATGATCCGCACAAGAAAAATCGATGTTGTCTTTAATACCAACAGCTATTACGCGTACTTTGTGCTGCCCTGGCTGCATCTTCGCTACCCGGAGCTGCCGTTTGTCGATTATATCCATATGGAGGAATGGAATTATCGCCACGGCGGATTTGCACGCCCCTCCGGCGCCGTAGGAGCATTTTTAGACCGGACTTATGTGTGTAATGAAGCAACCCGCCGGGTAATGATCGATCATTTTGGCAGAAAACCGGAATCGGTTCAAACGGTTTATATCGGCGTGGATGAAGCAAAGTATGATCCAAAGCTGGCGACAGTGCCGGCAATTACGCTGCCAAGACGGTTTCGCGAAAAGCCGGTCGTTTTGTTCCCGTGCCGCGTTTGCCCGCAAAAACGCCCTTTTTTGATGCTGAAAATCGCCAAACAGCTGCCGCAATTCGCGTTTGTCGTTGTGGGCGACGGCATACAGTTAAAAGAGCTTCGGCGCGCATGCCATCAGGAAAAATTGGACCGTACAGTATATTTTGCCGGCCCGCAAAAAGAAATGCGGCCGTGGTACAAAGCGGCTGCGCTTACGCTGATCTGCTCGTTGAAGGAAGGGCTTTCTCTTACCGCCTATGAGTCGCTTTCCATGGGGGTACCGGTGGTAACCAGCGATGTAGGCGGCCAGCGGGAGTTGGTGGACGAAACGGTGGGGCGCGTGATCCCATTGCTGCAAAGCGAGAGCGAAGACGAGGATAACCGCGCCTTTTCGGAACAGGAGATCCGGCTGTATGTGGAGGCGATCTCGCAGGTAATCTGCGAAGCGGAGGACGCGGCGATGAAGGCCCGCTGCCGGGAAAGGATTATAGACGGAGGTTTTATGGTGCGTGATATGCAGCGGCAGATGTCGGCAGAGCTTTTAAGATTGACAGCGCAGGATGGACGCCAGGCAAGGCGGCAAAGAATCGAGGCATTCCGCGCACTTGCGCCTTTGCTGGAAAGCTATGCGGATTCTATTGGAAACGAGGAAGAATTGTCAGAGGCTGCCTACGCGGTACACAAGCAAAGGCTCGAAATAGCACAGCTGAGAAATGCACAGATCGCATTGAACCGAATCTATCAGATGCGCACCTTCAAGCTTGCGCAATTGTACCAGAAAATCGTACAGAACTCTTTTTTGGGCAAAGTTCGGTATCTTATCGGCTGGACGAAACGCCGGCTGAAAGGAGAAAAAGTGCCCCCGCTGCGGTATCGGCCGGAGCAGCTTTGCGCCCGGGAGTTTGATTTTACAGCGGAGCCGGGCTTGCAGGCGGTATCGGTGCGGGCAGCGGGCGCCATAGCGGAACAGCCGCTGGTAAGCATCGTTACGCCGTTTTATAATGCCGGCAAGTATTTTGAGCAAACCTATCGATGCGTGATGGCCCAGACCTTTCCGTGGTTTGAATGGATCATTGTGGACGACGGCAGCACCGAAGCGGAGGATCTGCGGCTGCTGGATCGTCTTGCGCAGACCGACCCCAGAATCAGGGTGGTTCACCAGAAAAACGGAAAACAACCCGCGGCGCGCAATACGGGGTTTGCAAACAGCGTTACCGATATTTTTATTCCGCTGGACGCAGACGATTTGATCGAGCCAACCTATGTGGAATATCTGTATTTTGCACTGCGGGCGGCCCCGGAGGCGGCGTGGGCCTATACCGACAGCGTGGGCTTTGGCAGCCAGCAATATCTGTGGAAAAAGCCGTTCTCCAACTATGAAATGAAAACCGAAAACCTGTTGGTGGCAACAGCGGCAATCCGGCGAGAGGCCTTTTTAATCGCCGGCGGATATAAGATTGAAAAACATGCGTATCATGAGGACTGGCGCTTCTGGCTGGAATGCATGCAAAAGGGGCTTTTCCCGGTGCATACGGCATCCTATCAGTTCTGGTACCGAAGAAGCGAGCGGGGGATGCTTTCCGGAGTACAGAACGATACGGAAAAAGCGTTATTCAGCGAGCATATTATTCAAAATGCCGCAAAAGATGTACCGTCCGAAACCAGAAAGATAGAATATCCGGAATCGATTTTAGACGGTGATGAGGGCCATGCGTTTGCCGCTGATTTTAAAGAACGCCGGATAGAAAAACGGCAGGGCCTGCTCGTGGTTCTGCGGGAACTGAAAGGAATGGAGAGCATTGAACAATGCGCCAAGACGTGTGCGGAGCACGGGGTGCCCATGACGCTTGTTCTTGAAAAAAGCCCGGATGCGGGTAATGCACAGTATTTGCGCAGCTTGGCAAACCGTTTTTATTGTCTGGATGAATTTTTGCCCTGTGCAGACTGGAGAGAATTTGTGCAGTATCTTTTGTATGTGCATGCGCCCAAAACGGCGATCTATGAGGAAGGCGCAAGCTCGTTTCCGCTACATCCGGATATGCCCTTTGCACCATGTCGGCCGGCTGTGTGCCGTCGCTTTTCCGATACACGTAAGCTGGAAAAGCTTTTACGGAAAACTGCGCAAAAATAGGCGGGTAAGCTAACATTAAAAAGGAGCTTATAAATGAAACCATTTTTCCGGAAGGGCTGGATGTTCATTTCCATGTCAGCCGCCATTATCTTGAACATATCAAATGAGAGGACAGAAACGATGCGATCCTGTCTGCTCATCTTACTTATAGTGGCTGTACTGGTTTTTAAAAGTAAAGACGAGTTTTTCATAAAGCCAATTCATTTTTCCAACAGCATATATCCCGTGTCGGCATTGCTGATTTGCAGCTGCTTTGGGTGCAATTTTTATAGCGCATGGACTAATTCCGGAAGAATTTTACGAATATCGGAATTGTTAGGCGCCCCCAATAAACATGTTGTAATCTTTTTATCTGTATTAGGGGTATTGGCAGCGGTTCCTGCTGTGGCCGCTATCATTTCTGCCTTTTCCCAATTTATAATTTCAGATTTTGAAAAGAGCCCGGTTTTGCCAGAGAGAAAAGGGCTTTCTGCAAAGAAATCCTTTTGCCTTTTAACAGCTGTTTATCTTATCGGAATCATTGCCATTGTACGGGCAAATTTTAACTATATTGACGATATGGGAAGAGTGCTCGATGGCTACATGGGATGGCAGGACTTCAGCCGTTTTGCATCCAATGGTTTATCTACGATGATCCATATGGACAGAGCGATTACCGATATATCGCCGTTGACGCAGTTTATAGCGGTGCTGTTTTTGGCTTTAGCGGGTATCATTTTACTGTATGTGGTATATGAAAGGAAGTCCTTTGGCATATGGGAGCTTATTGCCCTAATCCCTCTTGGCCTGAATCCGTATTTTTTAGAATGCATTTCCTATAAATTTGATTCGCCCTTTATGGCGCTGTCTATTCTGGCGGCGGTCTTTCCTCTTTTGCTTCGAAACAGCACGATGTGGAAATACATTTTAGCGGTAGCGATTGGAACGATCCTCATGTGTACCACTTATCAAGCGGCTTCCGGCATCTTTCCCATGGCCGTTGTTTTGCTGTCGTTAAGGATGTGGCTCAAAAATAAACCCTGGCAGGAAATCGCGCGATTCCTGTTGGGATCTGTCGTTGGGTTTGCGATAGGCTTGATCTTTTTTAAACAGGTGATCATGAATCCGATAGAGAGTTATGCCTCGACCTCGCTGCCGCCCTTGAAGGAATTATTCCCGACGATCGTCACGAATTACAAGCATTATTTTAGCCTGCTCCTATCTGACTATGAGAGGCTTTGGAAATGGATTATTGCGCTGCTGATAATTGCTTTTTCCCTGTCCGGAATAAAAGTATCCGGAAGGAAGAGATTTACAACGCTTATCCTGACAGCCGCTGCTGAAATCGTGATATTCCTTTTATGCTTTGGGCTATATCCCGCATTTGCCAAGCCGTTGTTTGAACCGCGGGCCATGTATGGCTTTGGCGTCTTTATTACGTTGCTGTGTATCAGCACGGCAGAGAGCTTTCAACCCGCTGCAATGAAACTGCCAGCCGTTGCGATAGCATGGATCTTTTTTGTGTTTTCCTTTACATATGGAAATGCGCTGTTTGTTCAGAAATCTTATACAGACTTTAGGATTACACAGGTAATATCCGATCTGAATGATATGGAGGAATTTCTGGGCGATGAGCCGGTAACGGTCCAGATTTCCGGCAGCATTGATTTTGCTCCAGCCGTGGAACGAATGCGGCACAACTCTGCTGTACTGAGCCGTCTTGTGCCGATTACTTTCCGGGGGGCTTGGCCTTGGGGCCAAAAAGGATTTTATGGTTATTATGGCTTGAAAAATGTGAAACAGGATGATTCGATTGATCTTACTGCGTATGCTTTGCCTCTGATTAAAGACGGCATGTATCACACGATATATGGCGAGGACAATTATGTTTTGGTGAAATTAAAGTAGGAGGTAACAGCTTGAGTACAGTATCCATCATTGTTCCCTGTTATAACGAATCGGAATCGTTGCCTATATTTTATAGGGAGGCAGCGAAAATTCTCAATTCATTAGACGAAGAATACGAGTTGATTTTTGTAAACGACGGCTCTTCTGATGATACGCTATCCCAATTACGGGAACTGTCTAACAAAGATAACCACGTTGTTTATTTATCTTTTTCCAGAAATTTTGGAAAAGAAGCTGCTATGTTTGCCGGATTCTGTAATTCTTCCGGGGATTATGTGGCTGTTATGGATGCGGATTTACAGGATCCTCCGGCATTGCTTCCCGATATGTTGAAAATATTGAAATCCGGAGAATATGACAGCGTAGCCACCAGAAGGACCTCACGGGCAGGCGAACCGCCGATTCGCAGCTGGTTTGCAAAACGGTTTTATCAGCTTATCAATCGTATCTCTGATGCAGACATTGTAGACGGAGCAAGGGATTTCCGTTTGATGAAAAGAGATATGGTGGAGGCGATTATTGCCATGAACGAATACAATCGCTTTTCCAAAGGTATTTTTGGCTGGGTTGGGTTCCGTACGTATTGGCTGCCATACGAAAATATGGAACGTATTGCAGGAAAAACAAAGTGGAATTTTTGGAAGCTGATGAAATATGCCGTTGATGGGATCATCAGCTTTTCGCAGGCTCCGTTAAGCATCGCATCATGCTTTGGCATAATGATGACCGTATGCTCGTTTTTGTTTTTGATATTGATTATTGCCAGAAGATTGATGTTTGGAGATCCGGTAGCCGGATGGGCATCAACGATATGCGTTATAATTTTTATTGGAGGATTACAGCTGCTCTGTATTGGAATTATTGGACAGTATCTTGCAAAAACATATATGGAAACCAAACATAGACCGCATTATATAATCTCGGAATCAAATAAAAAATCTATAGATAAAATTCGATAGGATACTGATAAAAATTGGAGGCGGCCAATGGCTTTTTACTTGAGCATTACACTGGGAAGCACGCTCTTTGCGCTGACTGCGCAAATATGGCAAAAATACTGCTGCCGCATTGGAGGGGATCTGCGGCAGCGGGATAAAGCCTGTTTCGCTGCGCTGGCGGTTTTATCTCTGCTGCCATATTGCCTGACAATGGGGCTGCGGTACGGCATTGGAACCGATTATTTTTATACCTATGTGCCAACATTTACGTTGGCGGCAAATGGCACTTATACATTGGAGCCTGGCTATCAGCTGCTGATGCGCCTTGTGCTGTTTTTTACGGATAACCCCACATGGATGTTCCTGCTGTGTGCCTGTGTAATCGTAGGGCTGACAGGAAGAACGGTATGGAAATATTCCGAACTGCCGTGGGTGAGCATTTTGCTGTTTGCGGCAGACAGGCATTTTTTTATCAGTATGAACGGGATGCGTCAATATATGGGTTTGGCCGTTGTGCTTGGCGCTTTCCGGTATGTACGCGAAAAATGCCTGTGGAAGTATGCGCTTGTGGTACTGGCCGCTTCGCTTTTCCATACCTCCATGCTCATTTTTCTTCCGTTGGGGCTGCTGATGTATCTGAAGATCGATCCTTTCATTGGCGGCGGCCTTGTCGTCGTTCTAACGTTGCTGAACAGACCGCTGACGGCGGCGATCCGCTGGGCCGTATCGTATACGCGTTTTGCTTATTATTACAATCAGGAAGGATGGATCGTGGAGAGCCCCTACCGGGAGAAATTCTATTATCTGCTCATTCTGGCGGTGCTTGCCAGTATTCTTTATTGGCAGAACAAGACGGATACAGGATATCAGTTTTTGTACAGCCTGGAATTGATTGTGTTATACCTTTCCTTCAATCGATCCATTGTGATTCTGGCGGACAGACTTTGCTGGTCGCTGGAATTTTTCCATTTGCTCCTGATCCCCAAAATGATCGTATCCTGCAAGAGCAAAAAGATGCGCTGGATTGTTGGGGCGATTTGTGTGGGGACATGTGCGCTGTTTTGCTATTTTGAGATTTTTCAACATGGATACCATGAGGTTTATCCCTATCAGAGTATATTCGGCGTTGCGGCACAGGGTGCGGCAGCATAAAATTAGAATTTCAAAAGCTCCGGATCAACCGCCATGCCGGTTTGGCGGTTGATCCGGAGCTTTTGAAATTTACACTGAAGAAGCGCCGCCGTTTTGCAGGCATAAGCAGAGAATCTGGCAGTGCCAAGGTTTTACAGCTCGAATTCCTTCGGGTCGTACTGCGGCATCTGCGGGCGGCGGCGGGGTACGCGGCGCAGCGGGTCGTATTCAAAGGCGCGGCAATGCTCAAACGGCTGCACCGCACCTTTTTTGGCGCAGTGCAGCGAACCGTCCGCCGCGCGCGCGATGTGCGCGCAGTATTCGCATGCGGGCGCAATGTTCTGATCGAATAATGTTTTGGCAAACATGAAAAAGCTTCCTCTCTGTTTTGGTACTGCTGCCGTGCACACAGCCCTGCGGGCCCGCTGAAAAGCGTGATCGCGGTCTGCGGCGCGATCGCGTTTTGCAGAAAGAAATCGGTGCAAAGCTGTAAAGCGGAAAACCGGCGCTTCTTCTTAAAGTTAAAGATCGGTACTTCCGGAAGACCGGCACTTCTTCTTAAAGTTAAAGATCGGTATTTCCGGAAGACCGGCACTTCGCTTTTCTTCAGTATACCTCTTTTTGCCCGCCGCGTAAAGCCCCGGGGAACTGCGCCGTGCGGGGCCGCCGGTTAACCGTTTGCCTTTGCCTGGGGGCGCAGCGCGCCGCAGGCCAGTGCGCACAGCACAAACAGCACGGCCGTTACGTCCGGCGGCATGCGCACGGCGGGCAGGATGGCCGCGTCCAGCTGCGCGCCCGCCGTTCGTGCGGCAGGAAACAGGCGCCCCGCCAGCCGGAACAAAACAAGCGCCAGCGGCAGATGTGCAAGGCGCGAGCAGAGCAGCGGCCAAAGCGATATTTCGGGAGCGAGCAGCGCGCGCACCTGAAAAAACACCGAGGCGCCCATCGCGCTGAGCGCCATGCAGCACAGCTCGCTGCGCCACGCCCCGGCGGTTTCGCAGGCTGCGCGGCACGCGCCCGTTACCTCCAGCGGCAGCATGGCGCAGTAGCGCAAAAGCGCGGGCGCGCTTGCCGGTACGGCAATCGCTGCAAAAAACGAAAACAGCGTTACATAGCCGCACAGCATACCTGCTGCGCCCACCGCGCTGCGCACGGCGGCCACAAAGCCTGTTTGCGATGCTTCGGCTCCTGCTTGGGGGGCGCTTTCGGCCGGCGCGGCTGCTGCTTTGCCCGAGCCGGATCTTTTGGGGGCCTCTTGGGGAGATGTTTCGCTCTTTTTCCGAGCCGGTTGATGCAAAACCTTTCGCATCGCCGCCGGATACGCAGATGCCGGCGGCGCCTGCCGCGCGCCTGCCGCCGCGCAGGGCGCGGCCGAAAAAACCGCCGCCGCGCAGGGCACGGCCGCGTTTTTCTGCGCCCGGCTGTTTGGTGCGGCAGCGCCGTTTTGTGTGCGAAGGCGCCGCAGGGCCAAAACACCCGCCGTAAGGCAGCCGCACAGCAGCGAGGCGCCCACCTGCGCCGCCAGCAGCAGCCGGCCCGCCCCCGCGTGCCCCAGCATCAGCGCGCCCACGCCGCCCACAATAAAGCCGGGGCCGGAGCCGATGGTGCAAACCAGCAGCAGCGCGGCCTCGTCGCGGCGCAGCTCGTTGGAGCGATACAGCGCGTCCACCGCCTGCGCGCCGCAGGCAAAGCCGCCCAAAAGCCCGCACAGCAGCGCGGCCGGCGCCCTTTTGCCGCGCAGCCCCAGCAGCCGGGTATAGGGGCGCAGCAGCAGGCCGAACCATCCCGCCGCAGGGCTTTCCAGCAGCAGACGGGAAACCACCATAAAAGGAAACAGCGCCGGGATCACCGTTTCGTAACACAGCCCCAGCCCGCGCAAAACACCGCCTGCGGCAACAGCCGGGCGCAGTACCACGCATGCAGCGGCGAACAGCAGCGCAAACGTTCCCAGCCACTGCGCCGCGGCGCGCCTTCCCCGCAAAAAATTCATAAAACGTCCCCCCTCCTCGATATATATGATTGAACCGAAGACTTTAGCAGGGGCGGCTCCGGCCCATGCCGCGCTCCTGCTCCGGCCTAAAGCCTGTCGGACGGTTTGAAAACGCGCGTCTGTCAGAAGATCGGGGCTTTTGAAAAAAAGGGGGGAACAGCCGGTGCGCAAAGTGAAAAAGCGCGGCGAGCGCTATTCATTTCGCCAGGCGATGGGCCTTGTGGCGCAGCCGGTGCAAACGGTGCTGTACGGCAGGCCGGCGCTGCACGCCGAATGCGGCGGCGCGCTGGAAATCGAAAATTGCCGCGGGATCCTGCAATACAATGCCCAGCGGCTGCGGCTGGATATGGGCCAGTGGACCGTGACAATCGAGGGCGACGGCCTTTTGGTGGAAAATTATCAAAAAGGAATAATGACAGTGCACGGACAGGTGTTTTCCGTTCACTTTGGGTTTGGAGGCGTGCAATGAACGGGTTGGTGCGATACGCGGCGGGCAGTGTGCGGTTTGAGGTGATGGGCGGGCGCGGCGAGCGCTTTTTAAACACCTGTGTGGAGGCGGGCATTCCCGTAGAACACATTCACCCCACGGATACCGGCTATCTTGCCACCGTTCCGCTGCGCGATTACAAGCGAATGCGCCCCTTCGCACGGCGCAATCGCTGCAGGCTGCGCGTGCGGGAGAAATACGGCGCTTATTTTGCGCTGCTGGCCTATCGAGGGCGGTGGGGCATTGCGCTCGGCCTGGTGCTGTGCGCTCTGGCGCTGTTTTTGGGCGGCGATCTTATCTGGAATATCTGTTTTTTGAACTTTACGCCCGAGCAGGAGACCGCCGCGCGTGCGATGCTGTTTGAACAGGGCATCTATGAGGGTGCGTTTCAAAACCACGAAATTCTAATGCGCGCGGCAAGCGAGCTGTTTGTGGAATCGGAGGAATATGGCTGGGTAACGCTCAATTTTGTAAAGGGCCGCCTTGTGGTGGAAAAAACACAGCGCGAGCGCCCGCCCGAGTCTGTCAGCACCGAGATCACCAACGTGGTGGCGGTAAGCGACGGCATTGTGCGGCGCATCGATCTCGTGGACGGCTATCCCAGCGTTGTCACCGGGCAATATGTGGCGCGCGGCCAGGTGCTTGTAAGCGGGATGCGGCTGAACAGCTACGAGCGCCCGATGTATACGCATGCCGAGGCCGATGTATGGGCCGAGGTGGAGAATACCTATTTGTATACGCAGCCGCTGCACGGCACGTCTACCCTGCCCACCGCAGAATGCAAAAGCTATTATACGCTGTACTTACCGTGGGGCGAGCTGCCGCTGTATCGGAATGCCGATCTGGCAGGGACGGCGCAGCGGCGTGTGCTGCGCCGTCCCGCCGCGCCGCTGGGATTCCATTTGCCGGCGCTTGTCGAGGAACTGCAGGTGCGCTCCACACAGCCCACCGCCTGGACGCTGACGCCCGAGGCGGCGTGCCAAATTGCCCGTTCGCGCATTTTGGATACGCTGCGCACCCAGTTTGGCATCTACGAGCTTTTGGAGGAGACGGCCGAGGTGCGGGAAAAAAGCGATTCCGTTACACTGGTGCTGCGCCTGCGTTTTCTCGCCAATATCGGCGAAATGAAGCCGTTTTCCGGCGAGATGGATCAAAACGCCGGGCCCGATACAATTTCGGAAGAAAATCCATAAAAAATTTGTATGAAATGTGTACAAAAAATACTTTTACTTTTTAGAAAAAATTGCTATAATAGAATTACTCCCATGATAAAACAAAAACGGGAACCAAAAAGGATCGGATCGTTTAGGCAGAGGTGGCGGAATGGAAGAGGCGGTTTTGGAGCTGGACAGTGTGGATACGGCACTGGCCGTGTTTGGAAATTGTGATGCAAATATCCGCCTGCTGGAGCAGGAATTCGGCGTAACCGCGGTGTGCCGGGGCACGCAGGTAAAGCTGACAGGCGGCGAAGAAGATGTGCGCCGCGCCCGCCGCGCGATGGATGCGATGCTGCGCCTGCGCGAGGGCGGCACACCGCTGGAGGAACAGACGGTGCGCTACTGCATCTCGCTGGCCGGCAGCGGCGAGGAGGAGCGTGTCGGCGAGCTGACGGGCGATTTTATCGCCATCACCGCCAAGGGGCGCCCCGTGCGCCCCAAGACGCTGGGGCAAAAGGCGTATATCGAGGCCATTGCCAAAAACGCTGTTACCTTTGGGGTGGGGCCGGCGGGTACGGGCAAAACATATCTTGCTGTGGCAATGGCCGTAAAGGCGTTTAAGGCGCGCGAGGTGAGCCGCATCATCCTCACGCGCCCGGCCGTGGAGGCGGGCGAGAAGCTGGGCTTTCTGCCGGGCGATCTGCAGAATAAGGTAGATCCGTATCTGCGCCCGCTGTATGACGCGCTGTTCGAGCTGCTGGGCGCGGAAAATTATCAGAAGCTGCTTGAAAAACAGCTCATCGAGGTGGCGCCGCTGGCCTATATGCGCGGGCGCACGCTCGACGACGCGTTCATCATTTTAGACGAGGCGCAGAACACCAGCCCCGAGCAGATGAAAATGTTCCTCACGCGCATGGGCGCGGGCTCGCGCGTGGTGGTAACGGGCGATGTAACGCAGATCGATCTGCCGGACAAGCTCCGTTCGGGCCTTGTGGACGCGCTGGCCGTGCTGAAAAACGTGGACGGGATCGCCATGCGCCGCTTTTCGGAAAAGGACGTGGTGCGCCACCGGCTGGTGCAGGAGATCATCCGCGCCTACGATAAGGCCGCCGCGCAGCGCGCCAGAAGACAGTAAAGACGCCGGGCAGGAAAAGGCCGCCGCGCAAAAGGCGCGCCGGCCGCGGCGGGAGATCAATCAACAGAAAGGACGTGTTGTTCCATGTCGCACAAGGTATATATTACCAATCAGCAGAAGGCCGTAAAGGTGCCTTCCGGCCTGCGCATCCTCATCCGCCGGTCGTGCCACGCCGTGCTGGAGGCCGAGCGCTTCGAGGGCCCGGCCGAGATCAGCGTCACCTTTGTAGACGACGCCGAGATCCACCGCCTGAACCTGCAATACCGCAATAAGGATCAGGCCACCGACGTGCTCAGCTTTCCGCTTGGGCAGGACGGCAGATATGATGTCAATCAGGAAACCGGCGCCGCGATGCTGGGCGACATTGTCATTTCGATGGAGCGCGCGGTGGAGCAGGCCGCGCTGTATGGGCATACATTGCAGCGCGAGGTCGCGTTTTTAACCGTACATTCCATGTTCCATCTGCTGGGCTACGATCACGAGGGCGGGGGCCTCGAGGCTGTACGCATGCGCGAAAAAGAAGAAGCTGCGCTCATCCAGCTCGGCTTGCCGCGCACGGTATCCTACAGCCAGGTAGACTGAACATGAAAAGCCACAGCTTTGCGCAAAGTTTTCGCTATGCCGCGCAGGGCATTCGCACCGCTTTGCGGGAAGAACGCAATCTGCGGTTCCACCTGTGCACGGCGGGCTATGTGTACCTGTTTTCGCTGTTCTATCCGTTCGGGCGCACGGAGTATCTGCTCATTACGCTGATGGTATGCGGCGTTCTGGCGCTTGAGCTTGTAAATTCCGCCGTCGAGCGCGCGGTGGACAAGCCCAGCCCCGAGCACGACAGAGCGGCGGGCGCCGCCAAGGATATGGCGGCGGGTGCGGTGCTGGTATTCAGCATCGGGTGCGCCGTGTGCGGCGCGGCGCTGTTTTGGGATATCGCGGTGCTGCGGCAGATGGCCGCGTTTTTCGCAGGCCATCCGGCAGCGGCGGTGCTGCTGGCGGTATCGCTGGCGGCGGCGTGGCGCTTTGTCCGGCGGTACGGCGGCAGGCGAGGGTGAGAAGGAAAGGAAGAAACGGCATTGCAGCAGGAAATAACAAAATCGGTATTCCTTGCTCTGGTGGGGCGGCCCAATGTGGGCAAATCCTCGCTGCTGAACCGGCTGGTGGGGGAAAAGGTTGCCATCGTTACGGCAAAGCCCCAAACAACGCGCACGCGCATTACGGGCATCCTTACGCGCGGCGCGGTGCAGTATGTGTTTTTGGATACGCCCGGCATTCACCGTCCGCGCACGCGCCTTGGCGAGCGCATGAAAAAAACCACGGCGGACTGTGTGGCCGAGGTGGATGCTGTGGTGATGCTGTTCGAACCGTATGGGGCGCTGACGGAGCCCGAGCAGGCGCTGGTGGAGCAGCTGCGCGGCGCGCGCGCGCCGGCGCTTGCTGTGATCAACAAGACGGATACGCTCCGGCAGCCCGCCGATCTTGCCGCGCGCACGGCATTTTTGCGGGAGTTGGGCGTGTTCCGGCAGGTGCTTTCGGCCTCGGCGGCAAACGGCACGGGCTGCGAGGCGCTTTTGCAGGCGGTCGGGGGCTATGCGGCCGAAAGCCCGCACTATTTTCCGGACGACGCCTATACCGATCTGCCCGAAAAGGCCCTTGTGGCGGAAATTTTGCGCGAAAAGCTGCTTTTGCATCTGCGCGACGAGATCCCCCACGGAACGGCCGTAACGGTGGAGCGCTTCTGCGAACGCACCGCGCAGGGGCGCGGCCCGCTGGTGGATATTGATGTAAACATCTACTGCGAGAAAAAAAGCCACAAGGGCATGATCATCGGCAAGGGCGGCGCAATGCTGAAGGCCATCGCGAGCGAGGCGCGCATGGAATGCGAAAGCTTCCTCGGTGCGCGCGTAAACCTGCAGTGCTGGGTGAAGGTAAAGGACGACTGGCGCGACAACGATTTTCTTTTAAACAACCTCGGATTCCAGAAATAATGCGGGCCCCGCCGGTCTTTGCAGGCAGGCGGCGGCCCCGCCGCCCGTTTTGGACAACATTTCCGCTGATATGCGCGGTACAATAGAGCATAGTAGGTTTGAATGGCACGAAAAAGACGAACGAAGCCCGGCAAAGCCCGGCGAAGTTTGTCAAAGCCGTGAAAAGCGGAGGTGTTCGGAATGGATCCGAGCGGATTTTGGAAGCGCTTCGAGAGCAGCGGACAAATTGAGGATTACCTTGCCTATAAATCGGGGCAGCACGGCGACGCGCGAAGGGATGAATGGGATGCGAACGACGAAGACGACGACGGGGCTGGTGCTGCGCGCGACGAAGACGGGCGAGGCTGACCGCGCGCTGCTGCTGCTGACGCCGGACGGCCTTGTAAGCGCGATGGCCAAGGGCGCGCTGCGCATGCGCAGCAGGCTGTTCAGCGGCACGGGGCTTTTTTGTTACAGCGAATTTGTGCTGTTTGAGGGCAAAACGATGCACGTGGTGGATGCCGCGTCTGTGAAGCAGGTGTTCTGGGGCCTGCACGAGGATGTGGAGCGCATGGCGCTTGCAATGTATTACGCCGAGCTGGCCGCCACGCTTTCGCCCACCGGCGAAGAGGCCGCGGCGCAGCTGCGCCTGCTGCTGAACAGCCTGTATTTTTTAAGCGAGGGCAAGCGGCCGCCGCGGCAGCTGAAAGCCGTGTACGAGCTGCGCGCCATGACGCTTGCAGGCTTTATGCCCGATCTTGTCGCCTGTGCGGACTGCGCAAAATATGAGGGCGGCGCGTTTTGCTTCGACGCGATGAGCGGCTGTTTGTATTGCGCGGCCTGCGCCGCCGGGCGGGGGCTTGCCTGCAATCTGGACGCGCCGGCGCTGGCGGCGATGCGCTATATTGTATTCAGCGAGGATGCAAAGCTGTTTTCGTTTTCCGTTTCGCCGCAGGCAGCCCGGCAGCTGGGCGCGGTAACACAGCACTGGACGCTGGTGTGCCTGAACCGCCCGCTGCGCTCGCTGGAATTTTTGTGCACTGTCTGGGAGCCGGGCGAGGCGGACCGCAAAAAAACGGCCGAAGCGGCCGGCAGCACGCGGGAGGACGGGTGCGCCGCCGCAGAGAACGGCGCGGCCGGGGCCGTGCCGCCCGAACCTCAAACGGGCCTGCGGGAAGCAGAAACGGCCAAAGCGCCGGAAGCCTCGGAGGCGCCCGAAGAACCAAGGGGAACGCCAACGGAGCCGGAGCCGCCGGAAAATCCGGAGAAAACAAAAGCCCCGCGGGCACCGGCGGAGCAATGACGAAAAAAACAAAGAACGCCGCCGCGGCGGCAGGAAGAATGAACAGGAGACCATGGAACAAAAATACTTAACAGCCATTGAGCTGGATAAAATTTTTGCGCGCGCCGCCGAGGGCGTGGTATGCCCCGAGGCGCGCGCGCTTTTGCTGGAGCAGGCTCCCGGCGAAACGCCGGACGAGGTGCGCGCCATGCTGGAGTGCACCGATGCGGTGACGGGCCTTCTTGTAAAAAACGGCGCGCCGCGGTTTTCGGCGGTGGAGCAGGTGCGCGGCATTGTGCAGCGCGCCGAAAAGGGCGGTGTGCTCTCGATGGCCGAGCTGCTTACAGTAGCCGATACGCTGCGCAATTTTCGCGAGCTGAACCGGTGGTATTCCCTCACCGAGCACGATGCGCTGCCCGTAGACGATCTGATCTACGCCATGACGCCGCAGCCGACGCTGGAAAAGAACATTCGGGAATCGATCCTCTCCGAAAACGAGATGGCAGATACCGCCAGCGATACCCTGTACGATGTGCGCCGCAAGATCCGCACGGCGGAAAATTCCATTCGCGATAAGCTCGATTCCATCACAAAATCGCAGTCGATGTCGAAATATCTGCAGGACGCCGTGGTATCGCTGCGCAACGGGCGCTTTGTGGTGCCCGTGAAGGCCGAGTACCGCGGCGAGGTGGGCGGCGTGATCCACGATGTTTCCTCCAGCGGTTCAACGCTGTTTGTGGAGCCGACGGCCGTGGTGGAGGCCAACGCCAGGATCATGCAGCTGCGCAGCATGGAGCAGGCCGAGATCGAGCGCATTTTGGCCGCGTTTTCGGCGCAGACGGCAGCGCTGGAGCCGATGTTCACATTTGGCTACGGCGCCATGCTCTCGCTGGATGTGCTGCTGGCCAAGGCCAGGCTGGCGCTGGAGCAGAAGGCGATGAAGCCGCAGGTGAACAACGCGCCGGCGTTTCGTCTGGTGTGCGCGCGCCACCCGCTCATTGATCCCGAAAGCGTGGTGCCTGTGGATATCGCGCTGGGCGATACATACGATACGATGGTGATCACCGGCCCGAACACGGGCGGCAAAACCGTCACGCTCAAAACCGCCGGGCTGCTGTGCGCGATGGCGCAGTACGGCTATCTCATCCCCGCGCACGAGAGCAGCGCAGTGTGTGTGTTTGAAAAAATTCTGGTGGATATCGGCGACGAGCAGAGCATTGAGCAAAGCCTTTCAACGTTTTCCGGCCACATCCGCAACATCACGGGCATTCTGGAAAAGGCCGGGCCGCGCACGCTGGTGCTGATGGACGAGCTTGGCGCGGGCACCGACCCCGCCGAGGGCGCGGCGCTGGCGGTATCCATCATCGAGGCGCTGCGCGGCATGGGCGCGCGCATTATGGCCACCACGCACTACGGCGAAATGAAGCTGTTCGCGCTGGAGACCGAGGGCGTGCAAAACGCCTCGTGCGAATTTAATGTAGAGACACTGTGCCCCACCTACCGCCTTTCGGTGGGGGTGCCGGGCAAATCGAACGCGTTTCTCATCAGCCGCCGTCTGGGTCTGGACGCCGCCATCATCGAGAACGCGCAGCGGCATCTTTCCAGCGAGGATCAGCAGTTCGACCGCATTTTAAGCCAGCTGGAGGAATTGAAGTTAGAGCTGAAAACGCGCGAGGACGAAGCCGAGCGCCTGCGCAGCACGGCGTCGAACGCTCTGGCCGATGCCGAGGTGAAACGCGCCGAGCTTATCCGCCAGGGCGAGGCCGAGCTTGCTGCCGCGCGCGAGAAGGCGCACGATATGGTGCAGGACGTGCAGAATACAGCCTATGGCCTTTTGGACGAGCTGCGCCGGCTGGAAAAGGATAAGCAAACCAGCGCCGCTCAGCGCGCTGCACGCGCCCGCGAGGTGGCAAGAAAAGAAACCGAAAAGCTGTTTGGCAAAACGGATGTGGCCGCCGCGCCGCGCCGCGTGGCCAAACCGCTGGAAAGCGTGGCACTGGGGCAGGAGGTGCTGATCGTTGAGCTGGATAAGCCCGGCGTGGTAACGGCTCTGCCGGACCGCGACGGTATGGTGGAGGTGCGCGCGGGCATCCTCAAAACAAAGGTACCCCTCAGCGGCCTGTGCGCGGCGCAGCCGCAGCCGAAGACGCCGCAGAAAAAATATCAGCCGCGCCGCGCGCCGTCCGGCGGCAGCGCGGCCGCCGACAGGCCTGCGCGCGCCGCCGGCATGGAGATCAACCTCATCGGCATGACGGTGGAGGAGGCGCTGCACGAGGCGGATAAATTTATCGACAACGCCGTCATGAGCGGCTTAACAACGGTGTACCTCATCCACGGCAAGGGCACGGGCGCACTGCGCAAGGGCATCCACGAGCATCTGCGCCATCATAAAAGCGTGCGCAGCTATCGCCTTGGCGTATACGGCGAGGGCGAGGCCGGCGTGACGGTGGCGGAGCTGAAATAACGGGAAGCGAAAGAAAAGGCGCCGCAGGCACGCGCCGGCCGGATCGGTGCGGAAGGATACGGAAAGGGATTTTTACATAGAAATGGACACTGCGAGGCCGGAAACCGGGCGCCTCCCTCTGCGCCCGTGGCGCGAGGACAACGCCGAGGCGCTGGATCAATATGCAGGGGATCCGGCCGCGGCCTGCTGCTCATGTCCGTGCATACTCGCGAGGGCTTAGCGCCCCAAAGGAGCTTTTGCCGGCGCCCGATCGCGCGCTGCCCCGCCCGAGCTGCACAATCCGCCAAATTTCTTGACAATCTTTTGTACATATTATAAAATAGGTGTTTGGAAAAATCAATTTGGATCCAACCGGGAAGCTCCGGCCCAACGGCCGGTTTGCCGGCGGCAGCAGGGCTTCCCTCAATGCAAAAAAGAGGAATGGGATATTGTATGGAACAGAAGGGTATTCGAAACATTGCCATCATCGCGCATGTAGACCACGGCAAGACGACGCTGGTGGATCAGATGCTCAAGCAGAGCGGCGCGTTCCGCGAAAACCAGCAGGTGGCCGAGCGCGTAATGGACTCCGGGGATATCGAGCGCGAGCGCGGCATCACGATCCTTGCGAAAAACGCGTGCACGTTTTTTGACGGCGTGAAGATCAACATCGTCGATACGCCGGGCCACGCCGATTTTGGCGGCGAGGTGGAGCGCGTATTAAAAATGGTAAACGGCGTGCTGCTGCTGGTGGACGCGGCCGAGGGCTGCATGCCGCAGACGCGCTTTGTGCTGCAAAAGGCGCTGCAGCAGAACCTTTCGCTCGTCATCGCGGTAAATAAGATCGATCGGCCCGACGCGCGCATCAAAGAGGTGATCGACGAGATCTTGCTGCTGCTGATGGATCTGGGCGCAACGGACGAGCAGCTGGACAGCCCGATGGTGTTCTGCTCGGGCCGCGCCGGCACGGCCAGCTACAGCCCGGACGAGCCGGGCAAGGATCTGCAGCCCCTGTTTAAAACCATCCTCGATTATGTAAAGCCTCCGGTGGGCGAGCCCGCGGCGCCGCTGTCGATGCTGTGCTCTTCCATCGATTACAACGATTTTGTCGGCCGCATCGGCATTGGCCGTGTGGAAAACGGCCGCATTCAGGTAGGGCAGGAGGTTGCCCTGTGCGATTGGCACAACCGCGACCTTGCCAAAAAGGGCCGCATTACGGCGCTGTACAGCTTCGAGGCCAACGGCCGCACGCCCATTGATTCGGCCGAGGCGGGCGACATTGTCGCGTTCAGCGGCCTGACGGATATCAGCATCGGCAATACGCTGTGCGACCCCGCAATGGTGGAGCCGCTGCCGTTTGTAAAGATCAACGACCCCACGGTGGAAATGACGTTTTCGGTGAACGACAGCCCGTTTGCGGGGCGCGAGGGCAAATTTGTCACCAGCCGCCAGATCCGCGACCGCCTGCAGCGTGAGCTTTTGAAGGACGTGGCTTTGCAGGTGGAGGATTCGGCCACCACCGAATCGTTCCGCGTGATGGGCCGCGGCGAGATGCATCTTTCCATTCTTATCGAGACGATGCGCCGCGAGGGCTACGAGCTGCAGGTGTCGCCGCCCAAGGTGCTGCTGCACGAGGAAAACGGCAAAAAGCTCGAACCGATGGAGCATGTGGTGATTGACGTGCCGCTGGAATATCAGGGCAGCGTGATGCAGAAGCTGGGCAGCCGCAAGGGCGAGTTGGTGCAGATGTCGCCGCTGGGCGCCACGCGGATGCGTGTGGAGTTCCGCATCCCCTCGCGCGGGCTGTTTGGCTACCGCGGCGAGTTTTTGACGGATACGCACGGTGAGGGCGTGCTGAATACCATTTTTGACGGCTACGACGAATGGCGCGGCGAACTGCCCGCACGCAGCTCCGGCAGCCTGATCAGCTATGAAACCGGCGTGGCCGTGGCCTACGGGCTGTTCAACGCGCAGCAGCGCGGCACGCTGATTACCGAGCCGGGCGAGAAGGTGTACGAGGGCATGGTGGTAGGCTACAGCCCGGCGGGCGAGGATATCACGGTGAACGTGTGCAAGACAAAGCACCTTTCCAACACGCGCGCCTCCGGCAGCGACGACGCGCTGCGTCTGGTGCCGGTATCAAAGTTCAGCCTGGAAGAAAGCCTTGAATTTTTAAAGCCGGACGAGCTTCTGGAGGTAACGCCGCAGAGCATTCGCATCCGCAAGCGCATTTTGAACCACGATCTGCGTATGAAGGCCGTGAAGGGCGGTAAAAACGTGGGATAAACGGGGGGCGATCCTGTTTTCTTTCAAAGCCGCCCGCAAAGGGCGACGAGAAAACGGCAAAGCGTTTGTAAGGCCGGCGGGCTCAGAGAGCGTGTCTGCCAGCAGCTTCAGGGGCGGCGGACAGCATACGCGGGCCGGGCGGAAAAGGAGAAAGCATGTGACGACACAGGAATTTTATGCCCGCCGCCGCAAGCGGCTGAACGAAAGGCTGCGGCGGCTGGAGGAGCAGGAAGCCGCCGCGCTGCGGCGCGAGCAACAGCACGACGAACGGATTGCGCGGGATCTTGCGGGCGTGCCGGGCCATTTTGCGCATGGGCTGAACTTCTATAAGCTGTTCTGGGTGTTTTTTCTGTGCTGCTTTTTGGGCGTTGTGATCGAGACGGTGTTCTGCTGGGCGGCAACGGGGCACATTTCCCAGCGTACGGGCCTTGTGTGGGGCCCGTTCAATCTGATCTATGGCGTGGGCGCGGTGCTTTTAACGGTGTGCCTGCATCCGTTTATCGGAAAAAGCGACCGCTGGATCTTTCTGGGCGGCGCAGTGATCGGCGGTATGTTCGAATACTTTTGCAGCTGGCTTCAGGAAACGCTCATCGGCACGGTAAGCTGGGATTACTCCGATTACATGTTCAATCTGAACGGGCGCATCAACCTGCTGTATTGCCTGTTTTGGGGCGTATTGGCGCTGGTGTGGGTAAAGGAGCTCTTTCCCCGGCTGAACGGCTTTATCGAGCGCAATGTCTCACGCGTATACGGTGTGATGCTCACATGGGTGCTGGTTGCTTTTATGCTGGCAAATTCGCTTGTCAGCGGCGCGGCGGTGCTGCGGCAAAGCCAGCGCCGGGAGGGCCTGCCCGCCGCGTACGCGTGGCAGCAGACGCTGGACGAGCACTTCCCGGATGAGCGGCTGGAAAGGATCTTTCCCAGTATGGCCGTTGTGGAACCGTAGGCCGGGCGGAAGGCCGGTGCTTTTTTGCCCGCGATGCATTGCATTTTTCGGGGGAATATGGTATGATTAAAAAAAGCGTTCAACTTTTTGAGAAATCGAAAAGCGGGACGCTTTTGAAACTGGGAGGTCATTTATGGAAAGCCGTACCGTCAAACTGTACAACAAGAACACTACCGTCCCGCTGAAGGTCGTGCGTGGGCACTTTGCCACGAACCATTCGCACGTCAACTACTACATTGATATGACAACGCTGAAAACGCGCGTCTCCGAGGCAGAGGCCGTTGCGGCCACGCTCGCGGGGCAGTATGTTGCCAATTCCATTGTGGATACGATCGTCTGCCTGGACGGCACGCAGGTGATCGGCGCGTTCATGGCGCAGGAGCTTACACGCGCCGGATACGGCTCCATCAACGCGCACGGCACCATTTATGTGGTAACGCCGGAATACGATTCCAGCAACCAGATGATGCTCTTCCGCGATAACCTGCGCCCGATGATCGAGAATAAGCACGTGATCGTTTTGATGGCCTCTGTCACTACAGGCATCACCATTCGCAAGAGCATGAACTGCATCTCGTACTATGGCGGCATTCCGGTGGGCGCCTCGGCCATCTTCAGCGCAGTGGATGATGTGGAGGGCTATCCCGTACATGCCATCTTCCATACGGCCGATCTGCCGGATTACCAAAGCTGCACGGTGCAGGAATGCCCCATGTGTGCGGCCGGCCAGCGCATTGATGCGCTTGTGAACAGCTATGGATATTCCAAGTTGTAATTTTTATCCGAATAATACAAGCTGTTTTGGAATGCTTTCGCCGCGTTCTTCCTCTTGCATTTCCGCCGGTGCTGTATTATAATAAAAGGCAGAAAGTCTGTTTCAGGGCGGGGTGTAATTCCCCACCGGCGGTGATCCGGCCTGTGTGCGGCGCGTCTGCGCCCGCCGTGCCGGTAAGCCCGCGACCGGCGCATTTGCGCCGCCGATTTGGTGTAAATCCAAAGCCGACGGTAAACGGGCCGCAATCGGAATCGTTTCAGACGCGCTGCGCGCGGGGGCCCTGCCTTTGCCGCCGATACAGCCCGTTTGCAGACATTCGGGCGGCGGCACGCAAAGTCCGGATGGAAGAAACGGTGTCGCGCGCGATGCTTTTTCGCCCTTTTGCAGCAATGCAAAAGGGCTTTTTCAATGGAGCAGCGGCGGCAAAGTGCAAAAATCTGTTCCCCGGCAGACCTTCCAAAAACTGTTTTGGAGGAATTTCCCATGAAAAACGTCTCGTCCAATGTCCGCCGTCTTACCACGCTGGCGCTGCTGGCGGCCGTCGCCGTTGTGCTGGTGGCGATCCTTCACTTTCCGCTGCTGCCCGCCGCGCCGTTTTTGGAGTACGACCCCGCCGACATTCCCATTTTTATCGGCACATTCCTGTTCGGCCCTGCCGCCGGTTTTGCGCTTACGGTAGTGGTCTGCGTGCTGCAGGGGCTTACCGTCAGCATCTCCAGCGGCATCATCGGCATTGTGATGCATCTGTTTGCCACGGGATCGTATGTGCTGGTGGCGGGCAACGTGTATCGCAAATTTCGTACCCGCAGGGCGGCCGCAGCCGCGCTGGCGCTGGGCACGCTCGCCATGACGGCGGCCATGTGCGTGTGGAACCTGGTGTTTACGCCCATTTTTATGGGCCAGTCGGTGCAGGATGTGCTGGCCATGCTGCTGCCGGTATTCATCCCGTTCAATCTCATCAAGGCGGGCGCCAACAGTGTCGTTACATTTCTGGTTTATAAGCCCATCCGTCGGGCGATTTTTGGGGAAAAAGCGGCCTCGGCCGCTTGACATTCCTACGGGATATGCTATAATAGGCTTACAACAAAATATCTTATCAAGAGCGACCGAGGGAACAGGCCCTGTGACGTCCGGCAACCTACCGAGAGGCAAGGTGCTAAATCCTGCGGGTAACACCGGAAGATAAGCTGAAAGCGAGGCCCGGTGTGCAAAGACGCCGGGCCTTTAATTTGTCCGGCCGCCGGAACGCCGCAGACAGCGCTGCCGCGGCGGGGCCGTTAAACCTTTTCTGCGCCGCTCTTGGGGGAAAGGGAGAAATTTAAATGGCAAGAAAACTGTTTACATCCGAATCCGTCACCGAGGGGCATCCCGATAAGATCTGCGATCAGATCTCGGATGCGGTTCTGGACGCAATGCTGCAGCAGGATCCAAACAGCCGCGTGGCCTGCGAGGCAACGGCCAGCACGGGCCTTGTGCACATTATGGGCGAGATCACCACCAATGCGTATGTGGATCTGCAAAAGGTGGCGCGCGATGTGATCCGGGATATCGGCTATACGAACGCCGCCTATTGCTTCGACGCAGAGACGTGCGCGGTAATCTCCAACATCGACGAGCAGAGCCCCGACATCGCGATGGGCGTGAACCCGGGCGGCGCGGGCGACCAGGGCATGATGTTCGGCTACGCCTGCCGCGAGACGCCCGAGCTGATGCCGCTGCCCATCTCGCTGGCGCATCGGCTGACAAAACGCCTCACCGAGGTGCGCAAAAACGGCACGCTTTCTTATTTGCGCCCGGACGGCAAGAGCCAGGTGACCGTGGAATACGACGGAACAACACCCGTGCGTGTGGACGCGGTGGTGATCTCGTCTCAGCATGCGCCGGACGTGGAACTGGAGACGCTGCGCAAGGATGTGATTGAACAGGTGATCCGCCCGGTGATCCCCGCTGCGCTGCTGGATGAAAATACAAAATATTATGTAAACCCGACAGGCCGCTTTGTTGTGGGCGGGCCGCAGGGCGATACCGGCCTCACGGGCCGCAAGATCATTGTGGATACCTACGGCGGCTACGGACGCCACGGCGGCGGCGCGTTCAGCGGCAAGGATCCCACCAAGGTAGACCGCAGCGCGGCCTATGCTGCGCGCTGGGTGGCGAAAAATATCGTCGCGGCCGAACTGGCCGATCAGTGCGAGGTGCAGCTGGCCTACGCCATCGGCGTGGCCGAGCCCGTAAGCATCCGTGTAGATACGTTCGGCACAGGCAAAGCGCCCGAGGAGGCCATCGAGGCCGCTGTGGCCAAGGTGTTCGACCTGCGCCCCGCGTCCATCATCGAGCAGTTGGATCTGCGCAGGCCCATCTATCGGCAGCTGGCCGCCTACGGCCATCTCGGCCGCGAGGAACTGGGCGTGGCGTGGGAAAAAACCGACAGGGCCGAAGCGCTGCGTGCCGCGCTGGCATAAAGCCGCATCGAAAAATTGTTTTGCAAAAAGCAGCCTTCAGAAAAAACGCTCTCAAAAACACTTTCAGAAAAGATGCCGCCCTTCTCCAAAATCGGGAGAGGGGCGGCGTCTTTTCTTTTGGGCTTCTTTTTTGTTCTTTTTTAAACTTTTTCTTGACAGAACGAAAAGAATGCGCTATTCTTTAAATGGTTCAAAAAAGAACAAAAGGAGGGCGCGGCATGCAGGAGCTTTTTTTTCGAATTCAGGAGATGAAAAAGCTTTATGGGACGGTTTTCGCGCCGCTGCTGGCGCGCAGCGGATCAACGCAGGCCGAGATGAACGTGCTGCTGTTTCTTGCCAACAATCCCGCATACGATACGGCACGCGATATAACGGAGCGGCGGCACATGGCAAAATCTCAGGTTTCGGTCAGCGTAGAGGCGCTTGTGGAGCGCGGCCTGCTGGAACGCTTTTATCGCCCGGGAAACCGCAAAACGATCCACCTGCGCCCCACGCCGGCGGCGCGCCCGCTTGTAGAGGAGGGGCGGCGGCTGCAAAACCGCTTTGGCGCGCTGCTCATTGCCGGCTTCTCCCGGCAGGAGATCCTGCGGATGGCTTCGCTGATCCGGCGCATGCAGAAAAACATCGACACCGCTTTGACGGCGGAAAAACAGGGAGAAGCGCTCGGACAAAAAGCGCTGGAGCAAACGGAGGAATGGGTCGCGAGCCTGCGCTTGGGAGAAGAGCCGGAATAGCGGGCGCACTGCGGGGCGGCGCGCCGGAGGGCCGAGGCATAAGCCGCCGCAAAATCGCCGAGCCCTACGGAACCGCCCTTTTTCAGGCGTTTTGTCTGCCTGCTTCACTGTCCCGTCTGGGAGCCGCTTCGATGCGGCTGAAAAAACAAAAGGCAGGGGCGCCGGAGCGCTCCCGCCAAAAAAGAAAGAGGAATCGCCATGTTCACCAAACTGATCGTCTGTTTCATCGCCGGCATCGGCGCGGGGCTGGGCACCGGATTCGCCGGAATGAGTGCCGCGGCCGTTATTACGCCGATGCTTGTTACGTTTTTGCATATGGACCCCTATCAGGCCGTCGGCATTGCACTGGCAAGCGACGTGCTGGCAAGCGCGGTTTCGGCTTACACCTATCAAAAAAATAAAAATCTGGACGTGCGCAACGGCGTTGTGATGATGTGCTCGGTGCTGGTGTTCACGCTGGCGGGCAGCTGGGTCTCCAGCCTGATCGCCTCCAGCACGATGGGCGGCTTCTCGGTATTTATGACGATGCTGTTAGGTGTAAAATTTATCGTAAAGCCTGTGATGACGACGAAAGAGAATATGGCCGCCGTCTCCAAAACAAAGCGGTTTGTGCAGTCGATTGTCTGCGGCGCGATGATCGGCTTTATCTGCGGGTTTATCGGCGCGGGCGGCGGCATGATGATGCTTTTGATTTTAACGTCGGTGCTGGGCTACGAGCTGAAAACCGCCGTCGGCACCAGCGTGTTTATTATGACGTTTACGGCTTTAACGGGTTCGCTGAGCCATTTTGCCATCGGTGGTGTTGCAGATTGGTGGGCGCTGGCGTTTTGTGTGGCCTCCACGCTGCTGTGGGCGCGCATTGCGGCGCGCTTTGCCAACAGGAGCACGCCCAAGGTGCTCAACCGTGCCACAGGCGCGGTGCTGGTGGTGCTGGGCGCGGTGATCCTCGGCGTCAACCTCTTTGCAAAGTGACGCCCTGCCCCCGCTGCTTTAACCGCACGGCTCGGCCGTACCTGCAGACGATGATATTTATACTGTCTGACGGCGGTTTTGCCGCCCGGCCGTTTGAAAACCCGGCCGCGCTGCCGTGCCGGCCCTCTAAGCGCCGCCGTGGGGCGCGGCGCTTAGAGGCCTTGCTGCCCGGCCACGCCGCTCAGGCGTTAAATACCAGCGTATCCAAACGGCGCATTGCCTCCTGCACACGCGAAAGCGGCAGGGCAAGGTTCACGCGGATATGGCAGGGGCCGTGGAACGGGCGGCCGTCCTGCCAGATGACGCCAACGTCCCAGCCGGCGCGCAGCAGCTCGTCGATGGTCCTGCCGTGCGCCGCGCACCAGCGAGTGCAGTCGAGGAACAGCATATAAGTACCCTGCGGCTTCGAGAGCTCCACGCCCTCGAAATGCCTTGCAATAAAATCGCACGCGTAATCCACATTGCCTGTCAGCACCGCGCGCAGCTCGTCCAGCCACGCGTGGCCCTCGGGCTTGTACGCGCCGATGAGCGCATGCATGGAGAGCACGTTCATCGAATTGTAATGGCACAGCGAGCTTTCTTTTTCCACCCGGTTGCGCAAAACGGGATCGTAAATAATATGATAGCTGCCCACCAGCCCCGCCAGATTGAACGTTTTGGACGGCGCGTACACCGCGACGGTGCGCATGCGGGCGTCCTCGCTCACGCTCTGCGTGGGAATGTGCCTGTGGCCGGAGAGGATCAGATCCGACCAGATCTCGTCCGAAACCACCTGCACGTTGTGCTTTTGATACAGCGCCATGGCGCGCTCCAGCTCCCGGCGCTCCCACACGCGGCCGGTGGGGTTGTGCGGCGAACAGAACACGGCCGCATGGATCTTATTTTCAACGATCTTCTTTTCCATATCGTCAAAATCCATGCGCCAAACGCCGTCCGCATCCTGCACGAGCGGGCTGTGGACGATGTGGTAGCCGTTATTTTCCAGGCTGTGCGTAAAACCAATATAGGTGGGCGAATGCAGCAGAACATTGTCCCCGCGCGAGCACATTACGTTCAGCGCGCTGACAACGCCGCCCAGCACGCCGTTTTCGTAGCCGATGCATTCTTTGGTAAGGCCCGTAACACCGTTGCGTGTTTCGTGCCAGCGGATGATGGAATCAAAATATTCGTCGGTAGGAAAGAAATAGCCGTAAGCGGGGTGCGCGACGCGCGCGGCGATGGCCTCGGGGATCGAGGGCGCCGTGGCAAAGTTCATATCCGCCACCCACATGGGGATCACGTCGTAGCCCTCCTTCGGGCCGCCGGGCGCCATGGGGGAAATGCCGGGCGCGTCCACAGCGATGGCGTCTTTGCCGCGCCGATCCATAATGCTGGTAAAATCGTGTTTCATATGCGTTTACGTTCCTTTCCTGTTCTGCGGTCCCTTCGACAAAAAGCTGCAGGTTTTGCCTTTTCTCCTATCATACCGCTTTTGCGCGGCACATGCAATAAAAACGGCAAA
>Ga0137306_100351_pt1 | contig 69123 bp, 55 predicted proteins | sample Inofroosms_March_FD_97187 | JGI IMG/M metagenome (GOLD analysis project Ga0137306, IMG submission 97187) | Mouse cecal microbial communities from Vienna, Austria - N-Acetylneuraminic and N-Acetylglucosamine D2O microcosms_March | ecosystem: Host-associated > Mammals > Digestive system > Large... | reverse complement strand
CGACGGCGAAAAGCTGTCCGGATGAAGTGCGCCACGAATTTGCTTTCATTGGCAGGTCCAATGTGGGCAAATCCTCCCTGATAAATATGCTGACCAACCATAAAGGGCTGGCTATGACCTCCTCGACACCTGGCAAGACGTTGCTGATAAACCATTTCCTTGTCAATGACGAGTGGTATCTGGTCGACCTGCCTGGCTATGGGTTCGCGCGCCGAAGCAAAGAGGGACGTGCGGAGATTGCCCGCATCATCAAGGAATACATATTGACGCGCCGACAGATGACGTGTCTCTTCCTGCTCATAGACGGTCGTCACGCGCCGCAGAAGATTGATATGGAATTTATGAGATGGCTGGGAGAGAATGGTGTGCCATTCTGCATAGTATTCACGAAACTTGACAAAATGTCATCCTCCGCCGCGAAGAAGGCGACCGGCGACTATTGTGCCCAGCTTCTGGAAGAGTGGGAGGAGTTGCCGCCTGTTTTCAAAAGCAGTTCGGTCGACAAGCGCGGCCGTTCTGAGATCCTCGACTATATCGACCAGCTCCTCAGGCTACCGGTGGAATAGAGCGTGGGGAAGGAATGATGGCGGAGGCTCAATGAGTGCCCCTGAGCTAAACATCTTGTGTCACTTGGGCGTTTTATAGGAAAAACAATTTCCAACTTATACCCAAGAATTATGGATTTCAACGATATCAAGAATCTGGCTTCCAGCGAGAAGTTGGCCGACTTAAAGGAAAAGGCAGAAGAAGTTGCCCGTACTGTGGCTGAAAAAGCCGAGAAAATCGGCGATAGCGTGAATATCGACAGCGTTAAGTCGATGGCCGGAAAAGTGGGAGAAGGCGCTAAGAAATTTGTCAATGCCATCGATCATTTCCCGGGCGCGTCGGGAGACAAGGCTGATGACGGGAAGGTTGACCCGTGTCTTGTCAAGCAGGACACCAAGATGCTGAACAACAATCCCCGTAACAGCGATTAGCGGTTGGGTTAGAGACAGATTACGCGACAGGCGCGCCACCTGACTTCGGTGGCGCGCCTGTCGCGTAATAGGATGTTATTCGGGGTATTCAGATTGAAATCAATAGTTTGTGGCTTCGATTTCGAAAAAGCTCTGAGGCTCGCCGCATACAGCGCATGCGCCGGGGGCTTTCTTGCCGATGACGATATGACCACAATTGCGGCATACCCAGATGGTGTCTCCTTCACGTGAGAACACGATGCCTTCCTCGATATTGGCAAGAAGACGGCGGTAACGTTCTTCGTGATGGCGCTCTATGGCGGCGACAGCGCGGAAGCGGAATGCAATCTGGGGGAAACCTTCCTCCTCAGCCTCCTTGGCCATTCGGTCATACATGTCGGTCCATTCATAATGCTCGCCTTCGGCAGCATCGCGCAGGTTGGCCATTGTGTCGGCAATCTCGCCTCCATGTAGATATTTGTACCAGAGCTTGGCATGCTCGCGTTCGTTGCGGGCGGTTTCCTCGAAAATGGCCGCGATTTGCTCGTAACCATCCTCCCGGGCCTTTGCTGCGTAATATGAGTATTTGTTGCGGGCTTCTGATTCGCCTGCGAACGCCTGCTGAAGGTTGCGTTCGGTCTTTGTTCCTTTGAGGTCTTTCATAAATTTATGTTTAGTGTATGAGTTGTCTGTCAGTTGCTTGGTTATGATCGTCCCACACAATCGGGACATGATCCCTTGAAGTAGACATCTACGCTGTCCACGCAGAATCCGGGTGACGCTGCGGCTCCAATGCCAGACGGTATCGCCATGTCAAATATCCTTCCGCATTGGCGGCAGATGAAATGGCTGTGGTGGGGCTGCGGCGCGAGGTCGTAATGACGGTTGCCGCAATCAATCTCCAGCCCTCTGACAAGGCCCGCATCGACCAACGCGTGCAGGGAGTTGTAGACCGTAGTCCGTGACAAAGATGGATATATGGCTGCCAATTCTGAAAAGATATCATCAGCCGAGGGATGCTTCTTTGAATTGGCCACAAGGCTAAACACAGCTATGCGCTGCACCGACGGACGTAGTCCGGCCGAATGAATCATCTTTGTCAGCTCGCTATCGGAATATCTTTTGTGGTCAGTCATAAATTAACATTCTTGGAATCGTTACAAAATTAGTAATAATTCCAAGAATGCGCAAATGTCTGGAGTTAATAAAAAGCAATAAACGTCAAGATTGCTTTATCGCCCTCTCCGGGGCTGAATCAGGCGTGTCGATTGCTGGTTACCAGTGGTTGAAATGCACGGCAGCCGGGTTCCATTTGTCCTTTGGCAGATGTTCACCATCAGGATATCCTACGGGGACAACTGCGAGAGGGATGACATTTGAGGGGAGGCAGAGTTGTTGGGAAACGGCGGTCACGCGTTCTTTTGTCGGATATACGCCTGTCCATACAGCTCCTAATCCGAGTGAATGCGCGGCAAGAAGCAAGTTCTCGGTAGCAGCTGAAACATCCTGAATCCAGTATGACGGTTCGCCTTCAAATGCTTTGTCGAGGTCACCGCAAGGGACAATGGCGATTGATGCGTGTTCCAGCATCTTGGCGTGGGGGAGAGCCTTGGCCAATGAGTCGAGAGACTCACGGTTGTCCACCACGATGAACTGCCATGGCTGGCGGTTGACTGCGGTCGGGGCAGCCATGGCGGCGCGCAACAGGGTCTCGATTGTGTCGGCAGAGATTGTTTTTCCAGGCACATATTTGCGCACACTCATGCGGGTTATGATGTTTTCAAGTGCCTGGTTGCCGGATGCGGTGTCTTGTGGGGCTATGGTATCCGTGTTGTTGGGTGTGCAGGATGTCATCATTGCCATTGTGACGGCGAGGAGAACCGGAAGTCTGAAAATCTTTTTCATTGTCTCTGATATGAACAAATTAAGGTAGTGGAATGTTTGCTGAGGTTTGTCGTTTTGGGACACATTGAAACAAATGGAGCCGTCGCCGGATTTTCCGGCGGCAGCTCCATTCTTCTAAGCAAGCTGTGAGTAAGTGTCTTGTGTCAGGATGTCGCTGTTTTATACGCGATGCAATCAGGGGTTATTTTCCCTGGTGCTCGTATTTGAGCGTCATGGTCGGCTGATCGCATACTTCAGCAGGGCCGAAGTACTGGATGGGGCCGGGGTATACATAAGAGGTGTTCACCGCCCAGTCATCACGCTTGGAAGCGTATTTGAGGAAGGGAGCGCCGTCGAGATGTACAAGCGCTTTTTGTATCACGGGTTTCATCTGGCCGTGACGGCGTTCCATGTTCATCATCATTGTGATGGGGATGCCGCCTGCAATCCACTGCACCGAGGGTTTGGTGAGGTTGCGGACAGAAGACATATAGCCTGTCACACCGGCTTTCACGAGGCATGCGGCGTTGAAGCCGAGAGCGTAGCAATAGTCTGCGTCGAAGTTGGAAGGATCGGCGCAACGACCCTCATATCCGAAGAAGTGGTGGAGAGCTGAGAATTTGCCGTTGAATTTTCCTTCGGCGGCCCATTCGGCCAGGCGCTTGCCTACCATCTCTGAGAGAAGTTTCTCGGTTTCGATGAGCGAAACCTGTACGTTGCCGTGGGGGTCGCGGTCGAGGCTGAGCTGGCGGGCAACGCCGTGGGGCAGCGATTCGTATACGGCTGCGTTCTCTGCCGAGAGATTCTTGATGATATATTCACGCTGGGCTGCTCCATCAAGCTGTGCAAATTTCTCGCTGTCTTTTGCCAGGAGGTCGTTGAGCTCGGCGATGAGGCGCTTCATGGCGGGGATGAACTCGATGAGGCCCTCGGGGACGAGTACTGTGCCGAAGTTCATGCCGGCTGCAGCGCGTTTTGCCACGATGTCGGCGATATAATCGACAACCTGCTGAAGGCTCATATCCTTGGCCTCAACCTCTTCCGAGATGATGCAGATGTTGGGCTGGGTCTGGAGGGCGCATTCAAGGGCTATATGGCTCGCGGAGCGTCCCATGAGCTTGATGAAGTGCCAATATTTCTTTGCGGAATTGCAGTCGCGCTGTATGTTTCCGATTACTTCGGAGTAAACCTTGGTGGCGGTGTCGAAACCGAAAGATGTCTCAATCACATTGTTCTTGAGATCACCGTCGATTGTCTTGGGGCAGCCGATCACCTGCACGCCGGCATTGATTGCCTTGTAATACTCGGCAAGGACGGCGGCATTGGTGTTGGAGTCGTCACCACCGATGATTACAAGCGCGGATATGTTGAGTTCCTTGAGGATCTCGAGGCCCTTGTCAAACTGCTCCTTGGTCTCAAGTTTGGTGCGGCCTGATCCGATGATGTCGAAACCACCAGTGTTGCGGAACTCATCGATGATGGCTGAGGTAAGCTCGACATACTGATGATCCACAAAGCCGCCGGGGCCCATGAGGAAACCGTAAAGTTTTGACTCTTTGTTGACTTTCTTGATGCCGTCGAAGAGGCCGCTGATCACGTTGTGTCCGCCGGGAGCCTGTCCGCCAGACAGAATCACACCTACGTTGATGGGCTTGGAGGGAGCCGAGGATGAGGTCTTCTCAAATTTGAGTTCGGGAAGACCGTAAGTGTTGGGGAAGAGGTTTTTGATGTCCTCCTGGTCGGCAACCGACTGGGTGGGATGGCCTTCTACTGCTTTCACGGGGCCTGTGAGCACGATAGGCAGCTTGGGCTGGTAAGCGGCACGTGCTTTCTGCAAAGCGCTTTTCTTCATTATTTTGATGTATCTGTTGGGTTATTATATTCTCATACAAAGTTACGAAATATTACGCAATAAGGGCTGTTAAAAGATGCTAATCGGGCTTGCCGCCGGCCAATGCGGTCACAGAGGGGATGTCCAGCAGGTATTTGGACACCATTTCCCGGATTCGTCCGGGTGTCATTGCCTGCGCCTCGGAGAATTGCGTGACATATGCCTGCCGGGTCAGGCCTAAAGATTCGGCTTGCTCCATATAGCTTGAAATCGAGAACGGCGAATCGAGGATTCCGGCGAGGTTGGAAATTATGATGTTGCGAACGGTCTCTACCTCTTCGATGTTCATTTCCTCCCGAGCCATCTTTGCTATTTCCCGATTGATTTCTTCCACGACGGCTTCGGTGTAACGGTTGTCGCACTCGCAGCTGATTACCACGTTGGAGCCTTCCAGGGACGGCACAAGGCTTGCTTCTATGCCGTAGGTGTAGCCCTTGTCCTCGCGTATGTTTGCCATCAGGCGACTGCCGAAGTACCCTCCGAGAGCCACCACGGCGAAACGCAAAGCCTCATAGTCAGGGTGTGAGCGTTCGATTGTCGGAATCTGTATCCTGATTCCGGTCTGGAGCGATTCGGGCAGGTCTTTGCGGCAAGTCTTGTTGTCGGAGAGGGGAGGCGTGGGGTAGAGTGCCTTGTTGATTCTCCCGGTGGCCGACTCGTCGAAAGGGATAGCGCGGATAGTGTCTGTCAGCAGGCTTTCGACATCAGGGGTCACTTTGCCGGAAAGGAATACCACAGGTTTGTTGGCAAGCATGATGCCGGAATGAAGCCTTGAAAGCTCTTCGCGCCTGACAGACAATATGTCATCAGGGGTGACGACCTTGGCCAATGGATGCTTCGGACCATACAGGGTCTGTCGGGCAATCATGGTCGCCTGGTAAGATGGCTTGCGTGATGCGATTTCCTTTTCGGCCGCCCCTTTTTTCTTCAGGGTGTCCAATGCCTCTTCTGGGAAATCGGGAGCCGAGATTATCTTGCCGACAAGGGGAAACACCCTTGGGGCGGTGTGGTTGAGCGAATGGAGGACAAGGAGGGTAGAGTGCTGCGATGGAAAGACTTTTAACCATGCCCCGTTTGATTCAAGGATGTCAGACACCTCTTTCCCCGACATACCGCAGCAGCCCTCAGGCAGCATGTTAGCCGTGAGTCCATATGCCGCTGGAGAACCCGAGTCAATCAGCCCGGCAGGCCACAGGACTGACAGTCGGGTGACCGCTTCCTCGCTGGAGTCCAGTGTGCGTAGCCTGATGCCGTCTGGCAGCAGTTTCTCGTTGAATTCAGGGAGAGACAGCCGTGGGAAGCCCGAAACGGCGGGAGCGGTCAAGCGGTCAAGCATTTTGTTTGTGGATTTTTCATTTGAGATTTTCGAGCAAAGCCTTGGCGGCTTCAAGGTCGGCAGGGGTGTCGATTCCGATTGTCTGCCTGTCTGTTATGCCTACTTTGATGGTGTATCCGTTTTGCAGCCATCTGAGCTGCTCGAGCGATTCGGCTTTTTCGAGAGGCGACTGAGGCAATTGGGTGATTTCCCTGAGAGTCTTGATTCGGAACGCGTACATCCCGATATGCGTGAAATAATCTGCCATGGACGGCCATTGCAGATGGTCGTGTCCCCGGAGATATGGTATGACCGAGCGGCTGAACATCAATGCGTTGTTGCGGGAGTCCATCACCACTTTCGGCTTGTTGGGGTTCTCAAGCTCTGCGTATGCGCCATTCTTGGGGAATGGGAGTGCCAAAGTGGCAATGTCGGTGGAGTCGTCGGTGAAGCAGTCCATTATTTGCCTGATTTGCCCCGGATCTACAAACGGCTCGTCGCCTTGTATGTTGATGACCACATCTGCATCGCTCGACAGGTTGTCATAAGCCTCAAGGCAGCGGTCTGTTCCGCTGCGATGGTCGGTGGATGTCATGACTGCTTTTGCGCCGAAAGCAGTGACGGCCTCAAAGATTCTGATGTCATCAGTGGCCACTGCAAAGTCTTCAAGCACCGAGGAGACGCGTGTGCATACATGCTCTATCACGGTTTTCCCGTCCAGGTCGGCGAGCGGTTTCCCCTCGAAGCGGGTGGAGGCATAACGCGCGGGGATAATTCCTATGAACTTCATACTCGAGAATCAGATGAATTTTGTTATCCAAGCGACTGCATCGCCAGTTGTATGAACGCGGATGAATCTGGAGCGTCGGCCACATTGCCAGGCAGCTCAAATCCTTCAATGCCAGTGGCGAGGATGGCTGGGAACAGCGATACCGGAATCGGGCCGCCTGCCACCGGGTGTATCTCGGAGCCAGCGCTTCTGAGGCATTCCATAAAGTTGATGTAGAAATCTTCCTGGTTTTGCCCTGCGGGAGCATATGCGACAAGGTAGTCGATGTCAAGGCCGGCAAGCTCTCCAAGAAGTGCGGGGTTGGAGCAGCTGACCCCTATTATCGCATGTGGGCCCAGATTCTCCCTTGCCTCAATCAGGCTTCCGCGAGTCCATTCGGTAAGATGCAGGCCGTGGATTCTCAGTCGGTCGACAAGGTTTATGTCGTTGTCAAGCACCAATATGGTGTCATTTTTTTTGCATGGAGCAATAAGACTCCTTATGGTGTCTTCCGAGGGATTGCCCGTTACGCGAATCCATCGGCATCCGGCATTGAGGGCGAGGGAAACCTGCTCCCCGACAGTATGCCGGCTTGAATCATCTGTGGCGAACTGCAACATTGTCGTTAAGGATTGTTTTGATGTAATGCAGGCGCAAATTTCGAAATAAATCCCGAAACCTGCAAGTAGAATGAAAAAAACTGCGTATATTTGCACCCTAAAATTTACTTGTTCCATTATGGCTGAAAAAATCGAAGCAGAAATGCCCGAAGAAGCAAAAGGGCTTAGTTTTGTAGAACAGATGATTGTCGATGACCTCAAGGAGGGTAAGAATGGCGGAAGGCTGCAGACGCGCTTCCCGCCGGAGCCCAACGGTTATCTGCATATCGGTCATGCGAAAGCCATTTGCATGGACTTCGGAGCCGCCGAGAAGTTTGGCGGCAAATGTTTCTTGCGCTTTGATGACACCAACCCCACCAAGGAGGACACTGAATATGTGGATGCCATCCGTGATGACATTCATTGGCTTGGGTTCGACTGGGGCGAGAATGAGCGTTACGCGTCGGATTATTTCCCCCAGCTCTATGATTTGGCTGTGAGGCTGATCAAGGAGGGGAAGGCATATGTCGACGACCAGACATCCGAAGAGATCGCTGCCCAGAAAGGAACACCCACGACTCCCGGGACTGACAGCCCCTACCGAAACCGACCGGTGGAGGAAAACCTCGACCTGTTTGAGCGGATGAATAAGGGGGAGTTTGAGGAAGGGTCGCGTGTGCTTAGGGCCAAGATAGATATGGCCTCATCAAATATGCACTTCCGCGACCCCATCATGTACCGCATCATCAAGACCCCTCATCATCGTACCGGAACGCAGTGGAAGGTATACCCGATGTATGATTTCGCGCACGGTCAAAGCGATTTCTTTGAGGGGGTGACCCATTCGATATGTACACTGGAGTTTGTGCCCCATCGTCCTCTGTATGACTATTTTGTGGACTTCCTGACCGATGGCTCATACCGTCCCCGCCAGATTGAGTTCAACCGCCTCAATCTCACATACACGGTGATGAGCAAGCGCAAGCTGCTGCAGCTTGTTCAGGAAGGCCTGGTGGCTGGCTGGGATGATCCCCGTATGCCAACAATCTCGGGAATGCGCCGCCGTGGCTTCACATCCAAGGCTGTTAGAAACTTCATAGACCGTATAGGCTATACAAAAATCGAAGAGGCTATGATTTCAGTCTCTTTGCTGGAGCATGCAGTCCGTGAAGACCTGAACGCCATAGCAACCCGCGCCATGGCGGTGATGAACCCGGTGAAGGTTGTTGTCACCAACTACCCCGAGGGGCAGACTGAAATGGTGGAGATGGAGAACAACCCTGAGGATGCCACAGCCGGAACGCATTCAATGCCTTTCTCGCGAGAGATATTCATCGAGGCTGATGACTTCATGGAGAATCCTCCCAAGAAATTCTTCCGTCTTGCTCCAGGGGCAGAAGTCAGACTGAAAGGTGCTTACATCATCAAATGCACTGATGTGGTCAAGGATGCAGATGGAAACATCGTGGAAATCCATTGCACATATGACCCCGAAAGCCGCAGCGGAATGGCCGGTGCGTCACGAAAGGTGAAGGGCACACTCCACTGGGTGTCTGCCGCTCACGCCGTCGATGCCACCGCGCGCATCTATGACCGCCTCTTCAATGTGGAGAATCCATCGGCGGAAGATGGCGATTTCCGCGACCTGCTGAACCCCGATTCGCTCAAAGTGGTCGAAGGCATCAAGGTTGAGCCTTTCATAGCCGAGAATGCCCGTCCCGGAGAAAAATTCCAGTTCCAGCGAATCGGATATTTTACTCCTGATGTTGACTCCACTCCTGAGAAGCTGGTTTTCAACCGCACCATCGCGCTGAAGGACAGCTGGGAGAAGGCTCAGAAAAAGAATGTATAACGACGACGAATCCCGTAAATCCGACGAAGAATACATGCGCTCGCTCTATGACCGCTTCCGCCAGGAGGTGGAGAGCGGGGCGCTTATAGATTATTACGAAATCAACGAGTTGCTCGACATCTATGACTACGCGCAGGATGAGGGCGACGCGATGGTTCAGATGTTTGTGTTCCTTACGGTCGCGCGCCTTTATCCTGAAAACCGGGATTTTGACGAGCGTATGGCGTTTTTCCTGTCGTATGTCTCCCAGGACGCGGCCAATGATATGGCTTCGCGCCAGGGACGCAGGGAGACTGCTTTGTGGGATGTCTTGCGGATGGGCGTGAATTGCTATCCTGCAGGAGATGCCGATCCGTACCTTGATGCCATTGTAAGGAAATATGAATCGCTCGATTGCGAGTCTGTGTTGAAAATCATAGACCTGTTGCGAGAGACCGACCAGAGAGGACTGCTTGTCAAGTATTACCCCGAGATAAGTCGTATGGCCGAGGATCCTCGGGGATTTGCCTTTGAGGCGGCTGAGACCCTGAAAGATGGGGTGGGGTTTCAGGAAGATGCACGCAAGATTGCGGAGGAGCTGACAAAAATGGCTCCTTTTGACATAGAGGCGTGGTTGCTGCTCGCGCGTATAGAGTTCGGCCTTGAGCACTCAGAGGACGCATTGGCTGCGGTGGATTACGCCCTGGCCATTGACCCGGATCACTTCAACGCCAGACTCACCCGCGGAGTGATTATGGTTGTGATGCCGGAGAAACGCCAGGAAGCGATACAGGTGCTTACGGAGATTCTCGAGTCCGAACCCCTCAACAATTTTGCGTTGGAAGGCCTGGCAGAGGCTTACGCAAGGGAAAACCGGATAAAAGAGGCATGTGACCTGTATGCCATGATGCTCCGCAATGATGTAGCCACGGCCGGCGCTGGTGATCCGTTGGCGGTCATCCTCGAACTTGAACCAGACAATCTTGAGGATTACCTCCAGATAGCCATAGACAAAGGCAAGACAGACGGCAAGGACTGGCGTATGATGGCGATGGCGCTAATGGACAAGGAAAAGTTCCGCGCTGCCGCTAAGGCTCTTGACTTTTACCATAGGAAAATAGGTATAACAACCTGGATTGACTTTTACCTGCACACATTATATGACGCGCGTATGTATGAGCGTTATGCCGAGGTGTTTGAGCAGATGTCGGGAGACATCTCCTGTCCGGCGTCGCGGCCTGGGTTCTTCTCTATGACAGATTACATACTTCTGGCATCGGTGTATTTGCGATTAGGCCGGAAAGAAGAAGCCGCTAATCTGAGCGATGCCATAGAGAAGGCCAAAGAGGAATGCCACTCGGTTGACGACCATTTCAGGTGGAGGGGCATAAGATTCACAGCCAGGCTGATTCACACGCTTGCCACCACAGACAACCTTCCGGTCAATCTTGAAGATTTTGATCCGCTCACGATAGATTTCCTGTCCTGAATTTCGCGATGTGACGGATTTTTCATAACTTTGCGTCCGAAACGGAAAAGGGAACCCCGTGAGATTCGGGGACAGTACCCGCTGCTGTAAGTCCTGCGCCGCTTGTGCGGCAGTATGGTTTTCTGCATGATGCCATTGGAGGTTTTGCTCCTCCGAGAAGGCGCGGAAGACCGGGACAAGTCAGAAGACCTCCCGTTTCGGAAACATGACAACCTACGGGATTATGGGTAAACTTTATAAAACGGGCCACAAAGCCCATTTCATATCAGTTTTTTTGGAAACAAGACCCTTTCGTGTCGTGGCCTTGCAGGCTGCGATGCTTCTCCCTATGTGCCTTTTTGCCGATGTGCCGGTTGAAAGCGCTGACACTGTGTTGCATCTTAATGAAGTCATGGTCACGGCCCGTCGTCCGTCGGATGACATAATCCCGGCACAGACATTGTCGGGCGCGGAGCTGCGCAGGCTAAATTCCAACAGCGTGGCAGACGCACTGAGGTATTTTTCCGGTGTACAGGTCAAGGATTACGGTGGAGTAGGCGGTATCAAGACCGTCAATATCCGTTCGATGGGCACCAATCATACTGGAGTCGTGTATGATGGCGTTGAACTTGGCAATGCGCAGAACGGCCAGATAGACCTCGGCCAGTTCTCCCTTGACAACATGGAGGAAATCTCCTTGTACAATGGTCAGAAAAGCCGCATCCTCCAGCCTGCAAAGGACTTTGGATCGGCCGGCACCATATATATGCGCACCCGTGCCCCTCGGTTTGAAGACGACGAGACATATCATGCCCGTGCCACGGTCAGATTCGGTTCTTTTGACCTCATTAATCCCTCGGCACTTGTCGAGCTGAAACTATCCGACAGGGTAAATGCCCAGCTTAGCGCCGAGTGGGTCAACTCGAGTGGCAAATACAAGTTTCGCTACCGGCGAGTCAACCCGGCGGGGGAGCTGGCATATGACACCACCGCAGTGAGGCAGAACGGAGACATCAACGCAACACGTCTCGAATTGAACCTTAACGGTACACTCACTCGCGGCTCATGGCATTTCAAGGCTTACAATTATAATTCAGAGCGAGGAGTGCCGGGTGCGATAGTAAACAATGTATGGCGTCGGGGCGAGAGAATCTGGGACACTAACTCGTTTGTGCAGGGACGCTACACCGGGCATTTTGGCCGGTGGACCATGCTCAACAATGTCAAATACGCGTTTTACCGCACCCATTATGTCAACAACGATGACAAGCAGGTGAAAATCGACAACCTGTACAAGCAGAAGGAGATATATGTGTCGACAGCCCATGAATTTGGCATCGCTGAATGGTGGGAGGCGTCGGCAAGCTATGACTTTATGTGGAACTCGCTGGACGCCGACATGTATGGCTTCGCCAAGCCTGACAGAATCAGCAATTTCCTCTCAGTGGCCACATCGATGGATCTCGGCCGGCTGAGGATGCAGGGGAGCCTGCTCGCGACTTTCATACATGACACTCTGGACGGCCAGCAGGCACCTGAAGACCAAAAGGTGCTGACTCCGGCGTTCTTCGCGACATTCAACCCGTTGCGCAACCGTGACTTCTCAATGCGTTTCTTTTACAAGAAGTCATTCAGGATGCCGACATTCAATGACCTGTATTATGCTGATATGGGCAATTCAAAGTTGACCCCGGAACGTGTCACACAGTATAATTTCGGGGTTGTGTATGACCATTCTTCACGAGGGTTGATCTCTGCTGTGAAGGTGACGGCAGACATATATTACAACAAGGTCAAAGACAAAATCGTAGCGTACCCGAAAGGACAGCAGTTCAGATGGACGATGTTGAATCTCGGGCTTGTCGATATCAAAGGCATTGATGTCAGCGGAATGCTCACAGTCAACCCATTGCCCGAGCTTTATGTCACAGGGCGTCTGCAATATACGTTCCAGCGGGCGATAGATGTGACCAATCCGGCCGACAATTATTACCGTGACCAGATTCCCTATATCCCTCGCCATTCAGGTTCGGCGGTAATCAATGCCCAGTGGCGAGGATGGGGGCTCAACTACTCATGGATATATGTAGGAGAGAGGTACAACCAACAGGAAAACATCAGATATAACTATACTCAGCCCTGGTATACCAGCGATGTCTCTATAAGCAAGGATTTCTGTCTTGGACGGGTCGCATTGCGAGGACTGTTGGAGGTTAACAATCTCCTCAGCCAGGATTACGATGTGATTCTCAATTATCCTATGCCAAAACGCAATTACCGGGTGACTTTAACAGTTGAAATATAATGACCAGAATTCAAAACAAAATATTTATTTATTTTCTGCCGCTCCTGTTGTGCGTCACGGGCTGTCGTGAAGACGAGCTCGTGGTGCCCACGGAGTATGACATCATCCCGGAGATTCCGTCGTCCGACACCGCTATCCGGGGATTCTATCTTGTCAACGAAGGAAACATGGGCTCCAACAAATGCAGCCTTGACTATTTCGACTATTTCACCGGGCTTTACTCCCGCAACATATATGCCGAACGCAACCCCAACGTAATCAAGGAACTTGGAGATGTCGGCAATGACATCGGCATCTACGGGTCAAAGTTGTATGTCGTGGTCAACTGTTCACATAAGGTGGAGGTTCTTGACAGCCGCAGCGGGGTGAGAATCGGGCAGGTGGATATTCCCAACTGCCGTTACATCCGTTTCCACCGAGGCAAGGCATATGTCAGCAGCTATGTCGGCCCTGTGCTGATTGATGTCAATGCTCCAAAGGGGGCTGTTTATGAGGTCGACACGCTTTCGCTGGCTGTCACAGCCAAGGTGACGGTCGGCTACCAGCCTGAGGAGATGGAGATAGTGGATGACTATATGTATGTCGCCAATTCCGGAGGATATCGTGCGCCCCAGTATGACAACACTGTGTCAGTGATACAGATGATAGGCCTCAAGCAGGTGCAGCAGATTCCGGTCGACATAAACCTGCACAGGGTCAAGAAGGACAAATACGACAAGCTGTGGATAAACTCTAGGGGGGATTACCGTAGCCGTCCGTCGTGTCTGTATGTGCTGTCGAAGAAAGCGGGCCAGACGCGCCTGTCGGTGGAGAGCAAGATTGACATCCCTTGCTCGAATATGGCGATAAAGGGTGATTCGCTCTATTATTATGCCACAGAGTGGAACGAATACACGTCTGAAAACGCTGTCTCGTATGGGATAATAGATATCCGTAGCCAGGAAGTGGTCTCGGAGAATTTCATAACGGATGGCACAGAGAAAGAAATCACTATCCCATATGGCATAGCGATACATCCTGAGACTGGAGACATATTTGTGACAGACGCGAAAAATTATGTGTCGTCGGGGACGCTGTACTGTTTTGACCGTCATGGAAAGAAGAAATGGAGTGTCCGCACCGGCGACATTCCTGCTCATATGTGTTTCCTTCCAAGATGACCGTTTGATTACCCAGCTTTCAACAAGAAAAATGAAGACCGCCAGAATCATAAAACAACTGTTGCCGTCATTGACAATCGGTGTGCTCGCCGGATGCTCTGACAGTCCTCCTATGCTCAACCTCGGGATTGACGACAGTTATTACATATACAGGATGCAAAAGCTGCCTTTGACTCCGGCACTGACCGGAACGTCATACCGGTGGTCGATGGAGTCAGGAGAGGTCCTGTCTACCGAACGTGATTATATTTTCCTTGCCGAGAAAGAGGGCACATACAACCTGGTGCTGGACATAATCGACGAAGAGACACCGTTTCACTTTGAGTTCTCTGTTACTGTCTTGCATGAAGAGATTGATTACAGTCCTTACATCTCGAAAGTGTATGAATATCGTCCGGCACCTGGCCAATTTGTCAACACGATGCCGCAGTATGAGGCCGGAGACAGCTATGACGATATGCTGAGAAAAGTGGAAGAGTCTCTGTCGGGGACAAATGACATAATGGTCTCGCTTGGGGGATTTGGCGGATATGTGGTTTTCGGATTTGACCACACTGTCATCAATCATCCAGGGGAAAAGGATTTCATGATTCTTGGAAACAGTTTCTATGAGTTGTCAGGAAGCGACCGCAAGGGAGGGTCTGCTGAACCTGGGATTGTTATGGTGAGCTATGACCGGAATTGCAATGGCATCCCTGATGATGATTGGTATGAAATTGCGGGAAGCGAGCATAATAGTCCGGCCACGATAAGGAACTATTCAATAACATACCATCGGCCGAATCCTGACAGGGAGATAATATCCCAAGGGCCACTTGTCGATATCAATTATATCATGTGGGAGGATTCGGAGGGAACTTGCTCCTCGATGCCAAAAAACAATTTCCATCGTCAGGAATATTACCCGGCATGGGTGGAGGATGACGCATTGACGTTCAGTGGAACACGGCTTGCCGACAATGGAGTGGATGTTAGTGGGACAGGAGCCTATTACGTCCTGTATTGCTATGACTGGGGATATGCCGACAATCACCCCAATGATTATGCCGACCTGAACAGCTTTGATATTTCATGGGCTGTTGACAAAGACGGGATGCCTGTTGTGTTGCCCGGAGTTGATTTCGTGAAAGTCTATACCGGTATCAATCAGTATTGCGGATGGATTGGAGAAACCTCTACCGAAATATGCAGGGCACAGGATCTCCACATACCGGCCGCAGGTCAGGTCGTGTCAGTCCCGCTTAAATAAATATGACAATAATGCATTGAAAATTATATATGGTTATCGGTTTGTCCGGAAAAGCAGATAATCATTCTTTAAATTAAAAAAAACTAACAGCAAAAAACAATGAGAAAATTTGCCCGTTTCGGTTGCCTCTCGGGGGCAACCGCAGCCCTCGCCATGCTTTTTTCCGCGCCTGTCGCTATGGCAGACGAGGAGATTGACTTCTCAAAAGGACTCTTCATCATCAATGAAGACTGGTATGGCCACAACAACTCCACGCTCAATTATCTTCTGCCGGATGCCGAAGGTGGTGATTACTGGCATTACAGGGTTATAGAGGCCTGTAACGACAACAAACAGCTTGGCGCGACTGCCCAGGCCGGAGAAATCTGGAATGGTAAGTTCTATATCATCTGCAAGCAGCCAAAAGACCCGGGAGCATCTATTGCCGGAGGCCGCATCAATGTGGCAGATGCGAGTTCAATGAAGATTGAATACCAGCTGGCCGACATTGACCCTGACGGAGGAAACGTCGACGGCCGCAGTTTCCTCGGGGTGGATGAGCACAAGGGATATGTGTCGTCGAGCAACGGCGTATGGGTGCTTGACCTTGACTCCTCGGAAATCATCGGGAAAGTCTCCGGTACTGAAGAGGAGGGAGGCTCTCTCTATTCCGGGCAGTCTGGCTCTATGGTCAGGGCTGCGGGGAAAGTGTTTGTGGCGCATCAGAAACTTGGTCTGCTTGTTGTCGAGCCGTCGGAAGACAAGGTGGCTGACACCATATCCTTCGACTTGGTCAAGGAAGGAGCCGGAATCGGTTCGGTGGTTGTCGCAAAGGATGGCTCGTTGTGGTGCAGTGTTGCCTCATCGACATCTGGGAACGGCGGCACACTGCCATATCTTCTGCGTGTTGATCCGGAAACCCTCGCCACTGAAATCGTCGATGTGCCGTCATCGGTTTATGCGCCAGCCAATTCATGGTATGCGTGGACTCCAGACGGATTCTGTGCGTCGGCAGTGAACAACTCTCTCTATTGGAATGGAGGCTCGAGCAGCTGGGATTCGGGCTCAGAGATATTCAAATTTGATATAGACAGCCGTTCGTTTGAAAAAATCATTGATCTGAGCGAGGAAGATGACGGTTGGTCGCTTTATGGGTGCTCGATGCGTGTCTCTCCGGTTTCCGGTGAGTTGTATATGTCGTTGTTCCAGGGTTACGGCAGTCAGGCGTACATAGTCAGGCGCTATTCGGCAGATGGCATGAAGCTGAAGGATTATCCGATGATTGAGAACTATTGGTTCCCATCTTTGCCAGTGTTCGCCCAGTCTTCCTCGCAGTCTGGAGTGGAGGCCGTCGGCGTGGAGTCCGGGTTTGATGTGGAGGTGGCTGTTGCCTCCGGCTCCATCAGGGTCATCAATGGCCTTGGAAACACAATTACGGTCTATACTATGTCAGGCGCGATGGTGATGAATGAGGCTGTTGCATCCGACGATTATTTTGTATCAGCTGAATTGCCTGCCGGCATTTATGTTGTGAAAGTAGGTTCGGCAAGCTTCAAGGTTTGTTTGTGACCAATGTTTGATTGAATAGGTTAAAGGCAGGTTTGTCGATTAAATCGCAAGCCTGCCTTTTGTTTATTGTAAAATATTGCTGTCCGGTAAAAAAAGACAAAATCATATATTCTCTACAAATATAATAAGTTACACCTGTTTTACGAAAAAGGGCTTGTCATTTGAGGCGATGTGAAATTGGTAGCATTAAGCATCAAAAAGCCCTTAAAAGACATCTATACGAGTCTGTTTCATGCTGTATGAGATAAAAATAGTCCATTTCCTATCATGTCAAAGTTTTACCGGACAGCAATAATTGTAAAATGTGTTGTCTGATTGTGGATTTTGCCATTCAGGGCTGAGGTCTAGAAATATGGATTGTATCGCATTTCCTCTCCCACGGTTGTAGACGGCCCATGGCCGGGATATACGATGGTCGATGGGGGCAAAGTTGTGATTTTGCCGTTTATGCTTGCTATAAGTTGAGGATAGCTGCCACCCGGAAGGTCAGTGCGGCCAATGCTGCCTTGGAAAAGTACGTCTCCCGATATGAGCGACTTCGCAGCCGGTATATAAAACAGAAGACTGCCAGGAGAATGTCCCGGCGCATGCAGGGCAAAGATTTTGTTGTCGCCCAGGGAGAGAACTTCCCCCTCGTCAATGAACCGGTCGGCTACGAGCGGGCCTAATTCAATCGGGAGGTGAAATCTCTTTGCCTGCTCGGCACGCTGCTTGCCAAGAAAATCATCAGCCTTGTGTAGCAACACCGGGGCGTGGTATTGAGACTTGGCGTATTCCACGCCGAAAGTGTGGTCAACATGGGCATGCGTGAGCAATATGGCCTTGATGCTTAGGTTCTTGTCCATTATCGCGGTGTCGAGGCGTTTTTCTTCTTGCGGGGTAGACATTCCAGGATCAACGATTGCGGCCTCACGCGTGTCAGTGTCCCATATCAGGTATGTGGTCTCTTGGAATGGATTGAATACGAAATGCTCTATGTTGACCATATTCAAGATGTTTTTACGGCTGTTGTCAGAGTGGTTTGTATATGAGCTTTTTTGTCTCGAAGAACGGCTCTTTGAAAAAGTCCGAGAGTGGGACTTCCAATGTGTCGCCCTTTGATGCCTCGACTTCAGATGCCAGGTCTCCGCCCTTTAAACAAATAAGGCCGTTTGGAAGTTTGTTGCGGGATTTTGGGGAAATGTTGCGTTTGGCCAAAGGTGAAAGCGCTTCGAGGCGCATCACCGCGCGGCTTACCACGAAGTCGAATTTACGGTGGCATTCGCCTGCGTCGCCGTGTTGGAATGTGACATTCGCAAGTCCGATGGCGCGTGCGACTTCCTGGGCGACCTTGATTTTTTTACCGATGCGGTCGATGAGGTGGAATTTGCATTGGGGCCATATTATCGCGAGCGGAATGCCGGGAAATCCACCTCCACACCCGAAGTCGAGAATCTCAGTCTCCTCTGCTGGTGTGATGAACCTGGCAATGGCGAGGCTGTGGAGGATATGGTGAGGGTATAGGTTGTCAATGTCTTTTCGGGAAATCACATTGATTTTCTCATTCCATTCGGTGTAGAGCTGGCCTAATTGTTCAAATTGCAGGCGCTGGGTGTTGCTCAAGTCAGGGAAATACCCGAATATGATGTCGGCCTGCGAGGGCAGGGGCGCGGTGGCTTGGTTTGTGGTTCTCATGTTGCAAATTTAGGATAAAAAGATGTGTCGGCAAAACCTTTTGCCTATTTTTGGATATCTCGAAAAAAATTGCCAACTTTGCAAATTGTAAAAGTGTGCGTGCCAAGGGGTGCTTCGCTCCTTGAGCGGTTCTGTAGGGGGGTGTCATCTATGATGCCTGTATGCAGACCGCAGGTCTGGAATGCTCCGGTGTGCCAGACGCGCAAGATATCATACCATAAAATGCAGTTCACAGCAGAGCAAATAGCCGCCTTGGTTGGCGGCACTGTCGAAGGAGACGGCAACGCTACCGTATCGACATTCGCTAAGATTGAAGAAGGCCGTCCAGGCGCGTTGTCTTTTCTTGCCAATCCGAAATATGACCATTATATCTACCAGACAGGTTCGTCGGTAGTCCTGGTCAAGAGAGATTTCTCGGTCGAGCATCCGGTGAAAGCCACTTTGATAAGAGTGGATGACCCGTATGCCACCATCGCGCAATTGCTTGACATTGCGGCGGAAGCCCTTGAGCCAAAATATCAAGGGGTGGAGCAGCCTTGCTATGTGTCTGAGGGGGTTGAGATTCCCGAGGATGCGTATGTCGGGGCGTTCGCGTATATCGGCCGGGGTGTGAAGCTGGGCCGGGGTGTGAAGATTTTCCCCCAGGTATATCTTGGCGACAATGTCGAGATTGGCGACGGTGCCATATTGAAGCCGGGGGTGAAGGTCTATCATAATTGTCGGATAGGGGAGCGGTGTGTCCTCCATTCGGGATGCGTGATTGGCGCTGACGGATTCGGGTTTGCCCCCACGGATGACGGATACAAGAAGATTCCCCAGCTTGGTAACGTCGTCGTGGAGGATGACGTGGAGCTGGGAGCCAACACCACGGTTGACCGGGCCATGATGGGGTCGACTATAATCGGTCGAGGCACCAAGCTCGACAACCTTGTGCAAATCGCACACAATTGCCGGATTGGCGAACATACGGTGATGGCGGCCCAGGTAGGCATTGCCGGTTCGACCAAGGTCGGCGACCGATGCATGTTCGGCGGCCAGGTGGGTCTTGCCGGGCATATCACTGTCGGGGATCGTGTGCAGATCGGCGCCCAGTCTGGGGTCGCGTCAAGTATTCCCTCTGATTCCCGAATGATGGGAGCACCGGCGGTGGATATGAAGAAGTATGCCCGCAATGTCGTTTATCAGAAAAACCTCGGCGAACTGTTCGACCGGGTAAAAAATCTCGAAAATATCACAAAACAAAAATAATGAAACAGCTAACTCTTAACGGCGAATTCTCCGTAAAGGGGAAAGGCCTTCATACCGGATTGGAAATCGAGGCCACATTTCTGCCCGCTCCTGAAAACCATGGCTACAAGATCCAACGAGTGGATCTCGACGGCGAACCTGTAATAGACGCGCTGGCCGAGAATGTGACCGACACTGACCGTGGCACTGTCCTCGCCAGGGGAGATGTCAGGGTCTCGACTGTCGAGCACGCTTTGGCTGCACTTTATGCCGCCGGGGTCGACAACTGCCTTATCAAGGTCACCGGACCCGAAATTCCCATTCTTGACGGGAGCGCACGCCAGTTCAGCGAGGCGATAGAGCGTGTTGGCTTGACTGAGCAGAGCGCTGACAAGAACTTCTATGTGGTGAAACGCAAGATTGAGGTGCGTGACCCGCAGACAGGCGCACATCTTACTGTGCTTCCCGACAATGACTTCTCGGTGGATGCGATGATTTCATATGACTCACCCGTGCTTGCCAACCAGTTCGCGCGCCTGGAGAATATGTCGGAGTTCAAACAGGAGATCAGCGGCAGCCGCACATTCGTGTTCGTCCGTGAAATCGAGCCTCTGCTGAACGCCAACCTCATCAAGGGCGGAGACCTTGACAACGCTATTGTCATCTACGACAAGGAGATGGCCCAGGAGAAGCTTGACCACATATCCGACCTCATGGGGGTTGAGCGCAAGCAGGTGAATGAGCTTGGGTTTATCAACAACCGTCCGTTGGAATTTGAGAATGAGCCAGCCCGCCACAAGCTGTTGGATGTGCTGGGCGACACCGCCCTTATCGGTCGTCCGTTGAAGGGCCGCATCATCGCCTGCCGTCCGGGTCACAAGATCAACACCACTTTCGCCAAGCAGATACGCAAGGAGATTCAGCGTCAGGAACTGCAGGCTCCCTCTTACAATCCTTCACAGGCCCCGCTTATGGATATCAATGATATCCGCGAGCATCTGCCCCATCGTTATCCGATGCTGCTGGTGGACAAAATCATCGACCGCGGCGAGACCTTCATAGTAGGAGTGAAGAATGTCACGGTCAATGAACCTTTCTTCCAGGGGCATTTCCCCCAGGAGCCTGTGATGCCTGGTGTGCTTCTTATTGAGGCTATGGCGCAGACCGGTGGCCTTCTTGTGCTTGCCACTGTTGAAGAGCCAGAGACCTATTCGACATATTTCATGAAGATTGACAACGTGAAATTCCGTCAGAAAGTCGTGCCCGGAGACACCCTGCTGTTCCATGTGTCGTTCATGACCCCGTTGCGTCGAGGATGCGCGCTGATGAAAGGCGTGGCGTTTGTCGGCGACAAGGTGGTGTGTGAGTGCGAGTTCATGGCCCAGATAGTAAAAAACAAGTAAAGCCAGAAGCATTCATAATGAAACAGCCATTTGCCTATATCCATCCTGCGGCTAAAATCCATCCCAGCGTCGTCATCGATCCCTTTGTGACCATCGACCAGAATGTCGAAATTGGCGAAGGTTCACATATATGCAGCAATGTGACGATCATGGAGGGGGCCAGGATAGGTAAACACTGCAACATCTTTCCTGGGGCGGTGATTTCGGGGATTCCTCAAGATTTGAAATTCAAAGGGGAAGACACCGTTGCCGTCATCGGAGACAACACCACGATACGAGAATGTGTCACTGTCAACCGTGGCACTGTCGCCAAAGGCAAGACCGTGGTCGGCAACAACTGCCTCATAATGGCGTATTCGCATGTCGCCCACGATTGCATTGTCGGCAACAATGTGATAATATCCAACTCGTCGCAGCTCGCAGGAGAGGTGCAGGTTGATGATTTCGCGGTCATTGGAGGTGGCACGCTGATTCATCAGTTCAGCCATCTCGGGACACATGTGATGATTCAGGGCGGCTCAAGAATCAACAAAGACATACCTCCCTTTGTGAAAGCCGGTCGTGATCCTATCGCATACACTGGAATCAATTCAATTGGCCTGCGCAGGCGCAATTTCACCAACGACCAGATACGTGAGATTCAGGAGATATACCGTTATCTGTATCTGTCGCGTCTCAATGTCACCGATGCTGTGGATCGCATCGAGGCCGAGCTTCCGGCTACCAAAGAGCGGGATGAGATTATCGAGTTCATACGCAATTCCAAGCGTGGAATAGTAAGGGGATACGTCTGACGTAATACCTGTCCATACAAGGCCAAAAACGGCCCCGGAACAGCTCTGCAAAGGGTGTTCCGGGGCCTTGTGTTGTGATGGTGTCAGATGGCGTCAGGAGTCGGGAAGAAACGACTGGAAAGAGTTGTCGGAATAGAACACCACGATATTAGTGATTTTTTTGTGGGCATCCGGAGATATGGATATGCGTTTCTCCTCTGAGGATGTCTCTGTCTTAGGGGAGTTGGCTGGGGATGGGGCAATATGTGCGCCAAGGGTTCGGGTAATGTCGTGATGGTTGTCTGCTTGCGCCGGAATTGTATGTGAGGGATTGTGTGGTGTGCTCGGTTTGTCATTGCAAGCCGGGGATGTCTCAAACAGGATGTTGTCTTTGGGCGCGCTGTCCTCAATTTGTGAAGCATTTATGCGGAATGGCTCGTCTTGAGGCGTTTCAAACAGCAGGTTTTCGAATGTTTCGCTGGATGGGGCTTCTTGAGCGCAGGTCTCGCCGTTGGAGTTTTGCGGGTTATGGTGTTGTGTGTCAGTAGTTTGATAGGGGGCGAGTACGCCTTTTGCATCGATTTGAGGCTCTGAGGTTTCGATATTTGCGTTGGTTGTCATATCCCCTTCGCCAAACATCAGCCATAAGACAGATAGGTCGGGAAACGCATTGTGGATTTTGCTGATGACTTCGTCTGAAATGCGTTTGTTCCTGCCATTTATAAGTTGAGACATCGTTGGGCGTGGGATTCCACATCTGTCTGCAAATTGGGATATGGTTACCTGGGCGTGATCCATATAATATTTGAGGCGATTCACCAAATCCATATGTCAGTTGGGTTGAATTGTTAATTGTAAATTGGTTTTTTGAAATCCAAGAGATGTCTTTTTGAATTGCAAATTTAATAATTAGAATTGATAAATGCAAATTTGCGGAGGATAAATGCAAATTTGCAATTAGCGCGGAAAATTTTGAGATGTAAAATGCCAAGTCTGCGGTTTGCAGATGAAAACAATCTGAACAAAAATGCGAATCCATCGCTTTGGAAATACAAATTTAGACAAACAAACAGGGTGAGGCTTATGGATTCCTAAATACAAATGGCCTGACGAGTGTTTGCGCCAGTAAACGCCTATCTATGATAGTGTATTAAAGTTTTGGTTGGATTTATTTTATACTTATAGTGACGTGTAGGGGTTTGTATAGTAGAAATGTCGTGTTGGACAGATGAAAGGCGTATATGCACAGGCATATTAAATTGATTGTTTAAGCAATAATCATAATGAGTATGAAAATTAACGCGTTGTGATATATGTGAAATAATGTTAATGGTTGAATTGGCTGCAAAATTTGTATTTTGGAATCATTTGTTTGGATTTGAGGCGGTCTCTTTGTAAAGATTACAGTAGAGAACACTTGGGGTGTGAATCCAAATCAAGAATTATTTGCCAAAGAATGAGTTGTAAATATAAATTTTGCACATCCAAAACGAAAATTAAGAGTGTGCAGATGTTAACACTGACTGATTTGTGTTTTCAAACCGAGATGATGGGGATATATAAACAGTGCTATTTGAAAATGCAACTTGAATTTGGTGGGGTAAATTTAAGTTCGATATACTCCCGTAAACATACTTGAATTCTCGTATTTAAATTCCATACGGCATATTGTTCTGATTTGTAAACAGAGCAATATCTTAACTCGGAGCTATTAGGCAAATCCGTGTTAACTATTTGGCCCTAAAACGACCTTTAGGACTTGACTTGAATCTTGGCTGGAAATTATTTCAATATTCTCGTCTGACCGTAGGTCAGTTTACAAATATAACATTCTCAGGGCCTCAAATAGTTGCTTTGGGATGCTCTATTTAACATTTAATTCACTGTAAAGTAGTATTTTAACAAGAGTAAACAGTTGACAAACCCTTGTCTTTGCCTGCTGCTGGGAAAATGGCAGATAGTGAATATGTATGTGAGGATGCGTTTTTGGGTAGATTTTAGTCAGCCTCAAGGATTGCATCTCTGATAATGGAATCGGATTTGAGCCAAAGTTGCTCAGGAATTCTGTAACAGTCATCGCCGAGCGGAGTCAGGCCCCCAGTGGCGCAAAATGGCGATAGATTTGTCCGCACCTCAGTGGCTATCGTGTCTCCCCACTTCTTTATTATCATAGGGACTGAAAGCCCTGCAGATGTTCTAAGAGATGTTATGATGTAATCGTTGACCTTATTTATTGCCGTCTCCTCCTCTTCGATGAATGGAAGTGTCTTTTTATCGCAATCGAGTGCCTTCATATATGAGACCAGGCTTGCCGGATTTATGCGTCTGTTGTTTCCGTCAAAACTGTGGGCGCTGCATCCCAGTCCAAGATATGGTGTGAGGTTCCAATAAGAGGAATTGTGTTTGGCTGCCATGCCCGGACGCGAGAAATTTGAGATTTCGTAATGGTCATATCCTCGGTCTGATGCTGATTTTATAAGGATGTCATACATCCGGCATGCCGTCTGTTCGTCTGCCTCATTTACCCTGCCTCGTTCTTTTTGCGCGTACAATCTTGTCCCAGGCTCGTAGGAGAGCAGGTATGCGGAAAAGTGAGGTGGCTCGAAATCCAGCAAGGTCCTTATCTGTGATGACCAGCTGTCTAACGACTGGCCAGGGAGTCCGTATATCAGGTCTGCGGAGTAGTTTATACCAGAATCCTTCAACGCGGCCAATGCTCGCAAGGATGTGTTGGAGTCATGGCGGCGCATAACGGCTTCGAGTTGGGCCGTTTCAAAAGACTGAATGCCGATGCTTATGCGGTCTATGCCTGCTTGACGTAAACCGTCAATGCTTTCCCTTGATATGTCTTCTGGATTTGCCTCAATCGTGAACTCCAGAATCTTACTGGTTTGGAATCTTCTGTTTATTGCGGCTGTTTTCTTTGTGATTAAGGAAATGAAGTCTGTGAGTTCTGGCATAGGGACAGCCGTCGGTGTGCCTCCTCCTATATATATGGTGTTGATGGGTTCGTTTATCTCACCGGCTCGCATTTCCAACTCTGTCAGTATTGCCTTGAGATATTTGGAAAGGCTGCACGGATCTTTTTTCAGGACGCTTCCCACGGGGAGCGAGTAGAAGTCGCAGTATGCGCATTTGCTTCTGCAAAACGGGATATGTATGTATAGGCCGGCCATTGTCGAGTGATGGTTTGGAGGGTTAGTCTTGTGCAAGGCGCAATGCAAATGCTATCTTGGTCTTTTGCGGCATATTTCGGTAAACTTGCAGAAAGTGCAGGCATGGTCATCCGTTGCCGCCGTGAACGGGATTTCGGGATTAAAAAGGTCGGCAAGCACTTCGAGCATCATATCGTTGAACTCTATTGCATAATCCCGATAATCCGTTATCTCTGTTTTCTTTCGTGCTTTTTTGTCATCAGTCTGGGGCGCGGATATTCTCAGGGGTGAGAATTGGGTCGTGGCAACTTTTCGTATGGAGTAAATCCAAGGCTGTATGGGCTCGGCGAGGTTTTTCGCCTGAGCGAAAGCCTGGCAATACAGAAATAGTTGCAGCATTGCTTTGGCTCTTTTGCCGGATTTGCCACGGTCCAGGAACATATCCTTGATGTCGATTATCGATGTCTCATCCTCGCCGGTCTTGTAGTCGATGATTCTAAGTCTTGTGGATCCGTCTGCCGCCGATACGAGCCGGTCGATTCGGTCGATAGTGTATTTGAAGTTGATTTCCACCGCCTCGTTGGTGCCTTGCAGGCGCAGGCGCCCTGAGTTGTCGAACTCTCCGGCCAGGTATTCGAATTCCCCCGCTTCGATATCCCTTTTAAGCACGAGAAGGATGTATTTCTTCATTATCTCGCCGAATATCTCTGCGTCACCTTTCAGTGGCACAAGGCTGTCCTCCCCGAGCCGGTTGTAATGATGGTTGATGCGCTGGGTGATGGCTTGTTCGATTGCTACATCCTTTTTCATCAGCCGCTCTATTGCCTGGCGGTTGAAGCGTCCATGTAGCAGGCTTTCGCGTTCGGCCTTGTACAGGTCTTCAAGCACTCCGTGGATTATGGTCCCGTAAGTGCTTTCATCCATATAGTCATGAAACTCATCCTCCCGTTTATATCCCGCGATAGATGTCAAGTAGAATGACAACGGGCAATTTATGTATTGGTTGATGGAACTTGCCGAGAGGTATCGGGGATTTTCCATCGTCTGGTAGCGCTTTAGCTCGGCCATTATGGCTGGGGTTTTCCTCACGCTAATCGGATGTGATTCCCTTGATTCCACTCCATAGCCGAGTATGCGGCATGATATGTCTTCCGGACGGTAAAGATGGAGGAGCTGGCTGAGATAGCGCGACATCTGTCCCCCGCCCACTCCTTGGGTGCGGGCATCATAAAAGAGGAACACCCTTGACGCGCGTGATATCATGCGGTAGAAGTAATATGAGTAGATGCTCTCCTGGTGGTCTTGGGTAGACATCCCATACGCGCGCCGCAGGTGGGGTGGGATGAATGATTTCTGGTAATGTTTCCTTGGGAAAACTTTCTCATTCATCGATGGAATGATGATGTTCTCGAAATCAAGGCCACGGGCCTCAAGCACACCCATCACCTGGAGCCCGTCAAGTGGTCGTCCCTCGAAATTCACAGTCTCGCCTCCGACGAGCCGTTCGATAAGATGAAACAGGGTGGAGTCGGTGAGAAAAATGTCATTTCTTCCAAGATACCGCGAGGATAGGTCGCGGAGTCGTATGAGGGCCCGCAAATATGCTCTGGCCAGCATCCTGTCGACAAGGGCTCCGGCCGGAAGGGTTGTCGCTTGCTCTATTTCGGTGCCGTCTATGTCGGAGATATCTGTCGCGGAGCCTTTGTCTTCCAGATGTGACAGTATCCAGGAAAACAGGTTCTCGAAATAAGAGAACACCTCTTCGCGTGAAGTTGTGTCATCGACATATCTGAATATGGCAGACAGTTCGGGATAATGCCCTGTGAGATATTCTCCATCGATGTTGTACCACCTGTTGACATTTATATCATATATGATTCGGCTGCATTCCAGCGGATAAATCTGCCGGATAATCGGGTGTGTGAGGATTCTCACGACATCCTCATAAAAAAATGTGTGGCCTGATTCCCTGTTCTTTCTTGAACGGAGATGCATCGACACTATGCTTTTTACAAGCCCCGCGGCTTTGCTGTCGCGCAGCCTGTAACCCATTGTCAGGTTGACCGGGTTAATCCATTCCGGCAACGCCGCGACCACGCCGCGGGCCATGGTCTCCTGCGGTAGGATTATCGCTGTGCGTCTTAGTTGTTCCAGGCTCCATTCCATGGACGCCGGATACAGATGGCCGACTATGGCTCCTGCGAGTTTGGCTTGGCCTGCCTTTGACGCGATGCCGGATATTTCTATTTTGGGGAATCCGGAGATTTGTTCCACACAGTCATACAGAGAGGGGAAAAGCCGTGTGTAATGGTGGAGGAAAGATGCCGAGGTGTTGCCAGACATGGTGAATGCGGGCGACGCATCATCGAAATAGAAGTCGGCGAACGGTGCTGAAAACAAATCCTCCCCACGTTTGTCTTTCAGCTCAAGGAATATGGTTTCCTCCGCTTTTGAAAGCATGTTGAACCCGACGAAGATATATCGGTGATGGTCAAAATCGCTTCGGGAGCGTTCGCGTATGATGCGTGTGGCTTCGCGGTAGGCCATTCCTGGATAAAACAGGCCGGCTTCAGACATCCTGAGTTTGAAAACCTCGTAAAGTTCAAGCATGATCTGCCATAGCCTGAAAAACCGTAGCGCGCTCCCTTTGGTCGTTTCAGGTTCTGCTTCTGCTTGGCCCTCCATATGCTTTTCTGACGGGGCGGTGTGGAGTATATGGTTCCAGAAAGAGTCGTTGTATTCCGGAATGCGATCTATGCGCCAATGGCGTTTTATCTCCTCGATGACTTCCGGTTCAAGGTAATTGGCCGAAATCTCGCGGTAATGCTCCAGGTTTGGGAAAAGTTGCTCCGCGTCTACCATATACATGTCGACATCGTTGAAATCACCGATAATCATATCGGCCCAGCGCTGGAACTTGTTGAAGTCCACCATCTCGGCAATCTCCTGGGCTTCGCGCCCTCCGCCTGCGTGTCGGAATATCACCTCGCGGTAAGCATGGTAGAGAATCAGGATCATCTCCAGGCGTTCGGCCGGCTTCCCCGGAACCAAGTCTTCTATGAAGCTTGAGATTGTGGCCGATGCCGGATGCACGACGTTTATGCCCAATTCGCGTGACGCACGGGCAAACGCGTGATGGAAGAACACCACGCTCCGTTTGTTGGGGAATACGAAGCAATAGTCAGAAAGCTCAGAAGCCTCATTGCGTATGTAGGCTTCGGCCACACTGTAAAGAAATGGTTTCATCTTTTCAAAAGCAGAATTACCTTCACGGCCACGTCGAAAAATATGATTTTCCCGTTGCCGTTTGCCGTGATATCCTCGCGGGCCTCGTTGAACAGTCTGGAGAGTTGCTCGACATTTTTTTCGTTGATGAATGGTGAAAAATTACGGCTGAACGCAAGCTCCTCACGGTTGAGGTAATTCAACTGGGCAATTTTCAGGTTGGCGATGAAGTTCTCACGAACCTGTCGCTGGCAGTATGCGCAGAACCGGGCCGCAGGCTCTCGTCCCAATGCTGCTGCGTCCTGGCTCCATTTCTTGAGCAATCCAATCTTACGCTGGTAAGCAAGCCTCATTAGTTTCTGGAACAAAGCAAGGAAATCCTGGTTTTCGCCATTTGCAGACAGGGCTTTTTGGGCAGACAGCATGCTGCCGCTTGCAAGATGCGCCAGAGCCATGGCGTCTTCCGTGCCCATGCCGTTTTCGGATTGCAGACGTTGGGCCACCTCGCTGTCGGCGAGTCGTCTTGTCTCTATGCGCTGGAGACGCGAATATATGGTGGGCAGTATCTCGCCTGGTTTGTTTGACACGAATATGAATTTCACGCCAGGCAATGGTTCCTCTATCAGTTTGAGAAGCTTGTTGGCGCATTGAATGTTCATCTTCTCAGGCAACCACATCAAGACGATCTTGCAGGAAGAGCCATGGGAGGTGAATGAAAGTTTGCGTATGATTTCCTGAGACTCGTCGACGTATATGACGGGTTGCCCGTTTGGATTGCCGAGCATTTTCTGCCACAATTCAAAATCCATATACGGGCTTTCGCCAAGGAATTCCTTCCATAGCGGCATAAAATCGTCGCTGACGGCACCTCCGGCCGATTTCAACACCGGAAAGGAATATATGGTGTCGATATGGTTGAATGATTGGTGCTGCACACATGACGGACATCGTCCGCAGGAATCGCCGTTGTTGCGGTTGGTGCAGTGTATGTATTGGGCGGCAGCGCGTGCGATGGCGAATTTCCCGATTCCGGGAGGGCCCTCGATTATAATCGCGTGTGGAAGCCGGTCATTGTCGGCCATTGCCCGGAGGCGTTCCTTGGTGGGTTCGTGGCCTGGTATGTCTGCGAATTTCATGGGGAATCGGAGTTGTGAAGGGAGGAGACATCTGTCGATGCCTTTGTTTCATTGGATTCTGGAACGTGGAATATCAGCGATTGGCAGCAAGCCGTTGACTATCGCGAAGATCGTCAGGCCGGCAGGTGAATGGATGCGCAGTTTGCCGCTTATGTTGCGCCGGTGAGTCGCCACGGTGTGGACCGACAGGTACAGCTGGCTCGCGATTTCCTTGTTGGTCAATCCTTTGGCGATGAGACACACAATCTCTTTTTCCCTTTCAGAGAGTGTGCTGAGCTTTTCCGCGTCTGTTGTTGAGTCTGTGTTGTCGGATGACTTGGCGTCGATGTCCTCATCGGGCGCACTTCTTTCCTCGGAGATCTTTTTTATTTCCTCGGTTTCAATTTTCTTTTCCAGGCGGCTCACAGCCGGTATGAACAGGTCGTCCTCTGCCATGCAGTGTGCGCTCAGGTCTTGCTCGCAGGTGATGATGTCAAACAGGGCGGATGTCAGCAGGTCATTGGAATTCTCCGGGTAATATCTCACGATGATGTCTTTCAACTCCTGGAGCTTGGGTGAAATGTGGGCATGGCCTTTGGCGTAAGACTCGATTGAGAAATTCTTGTCAAGAGTCCCTTCGAGCAAGGCTGCGACATATGGAAACACGTGGTCATTCTCCACTTCCATATGGGTGCGTACTTCTGTAGCGTAATCGTCGTAAAACCTTAAAATGAGAAAGCCGATAGAGTCAACGCCTGAAATATCGATGGCTTCGAGCAGTTTGCGGCGTATCATTGGCAGCTGGAAGTCGAGGAAGTAGCTGTGAGCCTTTTTCAGATACGCCATCAGCTGTTCGAGGTCGATGTCGTCAGGTGAATATGCGTGGCCGGATATGTAATCTGCGACCGTCAGGAATGTGGAGCAGTCTATGCCTTGGTCCATACATACTTGTTCCACGGTCTTGTCGCCAAATCCCAATGGTATGCCGAAACGGCTCAATGCCATGAGCAGCAATGAGTTGTCTGAGATTATCGAGCGCATGGTCTGCGTCGGGCTGTAACAAAATGCTGTCGTGCTGGAGTCAGGGCTTCCCATATCTGTTGTTTCTTAATATTCTGATTGTGACGCCAATCTGGCGGTCGTATGTGGCTGTGGGGTCAAGCTTGGATATGGTTGCTTCAAATGCCTCTCCCCATCCCATGTCAAGCAACAAGGCCAGCGGTTGGTTTTTCCGCAGCGGGACATAGCCGAGCTTTGCCGTCTCGTCCCCATATCGTACGTGCAACGCAATCGCGCCAGGGTCTTTCTCGTTGTCGTCTTCCCTGACAAGCGATATTCTTTGCCCGACCCTTAGGTGGGGCCACGCCAGGTCGGCATCTCCGTAGAGACGCCCCGCGACATATGTGTCAAGAAAATAGACTCTGTCTCTGTTCATCATTTTTTTGCTGCAAAGGCGACGCCGTGTTGAAGGCTCGATTTAAAAACGAAAAACAAATACGGATAAATGAAAATATTTTTTATTTAGTCCGTATATCTTTATGATTTCAACTCCAAAATTAACGAAAACCGCCCGAAAAAACAAATAAATCGGAATATTTTGTGAATTTCGGTAGCATTATTTTATTACAGGATTGGGATTTTTATGGATAAAATTTGCATTAATGAGAAAATAATGATTACCTTTGCACCCTAAACAGGACAATTTACAACAAACTGAATTTTCCATATGAAGTTTGACCCCGTGAATCTTGATATGATTTTTGAGACGAGCTGGGAGGTTTGTAATAAAATAGGAGGTATTTATACCGTTTTATCTACAAAAGCCCAGACTCTCCAGAATCTATACAAAGATAAAACGATATTCATCGGCCCTGATGTCTGGACCGAAGACAATCCCTCCCCTTATTTCTCGGAGGTGCCATCTCTTCTCAAGCCTTGGCGCGACAAAGCCCTTCTTCCTGAAGGTGTGTCTGTGAGAGTAGGCAGATGGAACATACCCGGCAAGCCGATAGTGATTCTGGTCAATTTCCAGGGTATGTACAGGCTAAAGGATTATTATTATGGTGAAATGTGGGCGCGCTTCGGCGTGGATTCCCTGTATGCCTATGGTGACTATGACGAAGGATGCGCGTTCGCGCTTGCTGCCGGAGCTGTCATCGAGAGCATATGCTCTTACAAGCGTATGCGCCATAAGAATGTCCTGGCCCATTTTGATGAGTGGACCACCGGCATGGGGCTTCTGTACACCAAATGGAAGGTGCCATTCGTGGGAACCATCTTCACGACCCACGCCACATCCATAGGACGAAGCATTTGTGGCAACGGCAAGCCTCTGTATGATTATCTCCCCGGTTACAACGGAGACCAGATGGCTCGTGAGCTGAACATAGAGTCGAAGCACTCCCTTGAGAAGGCCGCCGCCCATGCCGCAGACTGTTTCACCACGGTCAGCGATGTCACTGCTGCCGAATGTGAGCAACTTCTTGATCGCCGCCCAGATGTAGTCACCCCTAATGGTTTCCCGGCAGATTGGGCTCCAACGAAAATACGTCAGAAGCGTGCGCGTCAGGCTGCACGCAAGGCTATGCTCAACGTCGGCTCTAAGCTGTGTGGACGCGAGTTGCCCGATGACACATTTGTTGTGGCCACTTCGGGCCGCTGCGAGTTCCGCAACAAAGGTATAGATGCCTTCCTGGATGCTGCGCGGATGATCAAAGACATGGCTCCCTCGCGGAATCTTCTCCTATATATATTGGTGCCAGCGTGGCCCAAGGCTCCGAGGGCTGATTTGAAGGAGGCGATGGATGCGGATTTAGATATGCCTGCCTCGCCTTTGGCCGAGCCTGTGATAACCCATGATCTCAACAATCCTGATGATGATGTCATATTGAATCGTGTCCGTCAGCTCGGGTTCAATTCCACAAACGGGGAATCCAAGGTGCAGGTGGTCTACGTCCCCTGTTACCTCACTGGCAATGACGGAATACTGGATATGTCATACTATGACATACTCGCTGGGCTTGACCTGACGGTGTTCCCGTCATATTACGAGCCATGGGGATATACACCTCTGGAAAGCGTCGCGTTTGGCGTTCCCACTGTCACTACATCTCTTTCCGGATTCGGCCAATGGGTGCTTTCTTCCGGACAGAATGGATTTGACAAAAGCGGCGTTGTCGTGATTCCTCACAACGACTCAAACTATCATGAAGTCGTGAAAGCTTTGGCTGATTCGATGTTGTCGATGTCGACTGCATCCCCCGATGTGATTGCCGCGGATTCCGCTGCCGCCAGGGAGACTGCGTCAAAAGCCGAATGGGATTATTTCATCACCTATTATGTCGATGCCTTCCGTATGGCGCTCGCGGCCGCAGACAAGCGGCGTGACGAGCAACTCCATGGCTGACGCGATCTGACAACAGGTGACGCAACGAGAGATTACATTCATCTATATAAAAACAATCACACAAAACTATACACCATCTCACTACATGAAACTTCAAGTCAGCAACACTAATGTCCCCGTCTGGCGTGACATTACAGTGAAATCCGACCTCCCCTCTAAACTCAAGTCTCTTGAAGAGATCGCCAAAAATCTTTGGTGGGTTTGGAACAGCGAAGCCAAGGCAGTCTTCCACGACCTCGATGTGGAGCTTTGGCGCGCTACCGGTGAAAACCCCGTGATGCTCCTCCAGCAGTTGTCTTCTGAGCGCCTCGAGGAGGTCATCGCCGACAAAAAAATGATGGAACGCATCGAGCATGTGTATTCTATGTTCAAGGAATACATGGCAAAACCGATGCGTGACGATTTGCCTTCAGTGGCATACTTCTCTATGGAGTATGGCCTTTGCAACGCCTTGAAAATCTACTCCGGCGGCCTCGGTGTGCTTGCCGGCGACTATATCAAGGAGGCTTCCGACTCACGCGTGCCCATGACAGCTGTCGGCTTCCTTTATCGTTACGGCTACTTCTCGCAGACACTCAGCGTGGATGGCCAGCAGATTGCAAATTATGAGCCCCAGAACTTCAACCAGCTCCCCATCGAGCAGGTTATGGAGGAGTCGGGCCGTCCGATGATTCTTGAGGTGCCCTACCACGACCGAATCATTTACAGCCATGTGTGGCGCGTCAATGTCGGCCGTATGAATCTCTATCTGATGGACACTGACTTCGAGATGAACTCGGAGTTTGACCGCCCCATCACCCACAAGCTCTACGGCGGCGACTGGGAAAACCGTATCAAGCAGGAATACCTGCTCGGTATCGGTGGTGTGCTGATGCTCAAGAAACTCGGCATCAAGAGCGACCTGTTCCACTGCAACGAGGGCCATGCCGCCCTGCTCAACCTGCAGCGTCTTGTCGATTTCGTGCAGGAGCAGCATCTCGACTTCCAAGTCGCGCTCGAACTGGTGCGCGCATCAAGCCTTTATACCGTCCACACCCCTGTGCCTGCCGGCCACGACTACTTCGATGAAGGCCTTTTCGGCAAATACATGGGTGGCTTCCCCGCCAAGCTCGGTATCTCCTGGAACGACCTTATGAACATGGGCCGTGAGAACCCCAACACCAACGAGCGTTTCTCGATGAGCGTCTTCGCCCTCAACACATGCCAAGAGGCAAACGGTGTGAGCTGGCTGCACGGTGAGGTCTCCAAGAAGATGTTCGCCGGCATCTGGAAGGGTTACAACTGGCAGGAAAGCCACGTCGGCTATGTGACCAACGGTGTGCATATGCCTACATGGGCCGCTTCTGAATGGAAAGAATTCTATGGCGACAAACTTGGCCAGGAGGTGTTTGACAACCAGGCCAATCCCGCCAACTGGAAGGCCATCCTCAAATGCTCCGACCAGGAAATCTGGAATATGCGAATGACGATGAAAAACAAGTTCATCAATTTCGTGAAGAAAGATTTCAAGGCAAAATGGCTTGCCAACCAGGGCGATCCCTCATCGGTGATGAAGATTGTCGACAAAATCAACCCCAACGCTCTCATCATCGGTTTCGCGCGCCGCTTCGCGACCTACAAGCGTGCCCACCTTCTCTTCACCGATCTCGAACGCCTGTCGAAGATTGTCAACAACGAGCAGTTCCCCGTGCAGTTTGTCTTCTCCGGGAAGGCGCATCCTGCTGATGCTGCCGGCCAGGGCCTGATCAAGCGTATCATGGAAATCTCGCGTATGCCTGAATTCCTCGGCAAGATCATCTTCCTCGAAGACTACAATATGATTGTCGCCAAGCGACTCGTTTCCGGAGTCGATATCTGGCTCAATACCCCGACCCGTCCCCTCGAAGCATCCGGAACTTCCGGCGAGAAGGCAGAGATGAACGGTGTGCTGAACTTCTCAGTGCTCGACGGATGGTGGTATGAGGGATACCGCTTTGCAGAGGATGCCGGCTGGGCCCTAACCGACAAGCGTACCTATACCGACCAGGGCCAGCAGGACAAGCTCGACGCCGCTACAATCTATTCGATGCTCGAAAATGAGATTGTGCCCCTCTACTACGCGAAGAACTCCAAGGGATACTCTCCTGAATGGGTGCAGTACATCAAACGCTCCATCGCCAAGATCGCGCCTCATTTCACGATGACCCGAATGATCAACGACTATATCGACCGCTTCTATCTCAAAGAGGCTGACCGCACCAAGCGTCTCTCCGCCGACAACTATGCAAAGGCCAAGGAAATCGCGGCTTGGAAAGAGAAGGTCGCTGCCGCTTGGGATGGAATCAAGGTGTTTGACATCGAGACCTCCGATGTCGCCAACTCCACTACCGGGACGGACTACACTGTGCGCGCTATCGTTGACACCAATGGACTGGGCAAAGACCTTGGTCTCGAACTCGTGGTCTACAAGTCGATGGACGGCGAAGACAAGTTCCATTACACAAAACCATTCGATGTCATCAAAGAGGAAGGCAACGTGCTGACATACCAGCTCAATGCCAAACTCAAGGATGCGGGCGTGTTCCGCTACGGATACCGTCTTTATCCGGTCAACCCCGCGTTGCCCCACCGAATGGACTTCGCATACACTCGCTGGATCTGATTCTGGGCCAGTGACCGAAACAAAAAATCCGCTTCCCGAAAACGGGGGCGGATTTTTTTGTTTCTGGCCGATGGCTTCGGTTTTACTTGCCGAGGATGTCGAGAATCTGCTCGGCGGCGGCTTTGGTGTTGACTTTTGTGATAATATGGGTTATTGTATGGTCGTTGTCGGTTATGAAAGTGGTGCGCACAAGTCCCATATATTCGCGGCCACACATTTTCTTCATCTGCCATACGCCGAAAGCTTCGCAGACCTCGCCGCTGACATCTGTCAGCAAGGGGAAAGGCAAGTCGTGCTTGGCCGCGAATTTCAGATGAGACGCCGGGGTGTCACGGTTGATGCCGATTACCTGGTAGCCCAGTTCCCGCAACCTCTTGTAGCCATCACGCAAGGCACAAGCCTCTGCGGTGCATCCTGGAGTATTGTCTTTGGGGTAAAAGTAGATGATTAAAGGGGTGTTGGCGTAGTCTCCAGAGGCTGTGACCATTCGTCCTTCTTCATCTATACCCAGATTGTCGGGGATGATTTCTCCTGTGTTCATATGCGTTTGATATTTATGTTGTTGCGATTAGTCCATTATTAAGAACAACATATAAGCCTGTAGGTTCGGGCCTCATACGTGAAAAAGCAACCGGCAACTTTCGCTTGATTCACAAGGGATAGTTGCCGGTTGCTTTTCAAGGCCTGGCTCCGGATGCCTGACTTTGAATCCGAAGAGTATTACTTGCGGCTGAGTGAGTCGGACACTGTAAGACGGGCACGGCCTTTGGCACGACGACGGGCGAGGACCTTGCGGCCATCAGCTGTCGACATTCTTTCACGGAAACCGTGCTTGTTCACTCTCTTGCGGTTGGAAGGCTGATAAGTTCTTTTCATAGCGCTATGTTGTTTTTTATTGTTTACACAATTCGAGGTGCAAAATTAACATTTTCTGTGGAATAAACCAAATTTTCGGGACAAAAAGTGGCTCCAGCTCTCAACCCAACTCTCAACCTGCAGTTTTTCGCAGGGCGGCGTGAGATGGCGCAATGTCTTTTTGAGCGTAACTATGGGCCTTTTGCCGTTTTGCGTAGACTGCAGGGCCGTGGTGCATAGTCTGTGCAGAACAAATCGGCTGAAATATTTGTATTAAAGACAGGTATCTGCTCTGTTGGGGATGGCGTTTCCCTCAAAGTGATATTTCGCTACTGTAAAAGATAATGTTCTCCATTATGAAAAAATCAATTATTGCCTGCATGGCTGTGGCAGTCCTTGGCTCGCCGATGTCGGATGCACAGACATTTTTCTCGCTTCACGCAGGTTCGGACGGAGTGGGCGTGGATGTATCCAATGTCTCTACTTATTATCCGGTGATGGTAGCCCCTCCTCCACGGCCACACGTCCATGTCCCTCTTATGCCAGGATATGTGCCTGACTATGGGAGAGCAAGTTCAGCAAGAAAACACTATCGGAAAGCTGTCAAGGAATACCGCAAGGCAGCCAGGCATTACCGAAAGGCGGTAGCTGAGAGTTATCCGCTATATGCTGTCCCCTATGGGGCGATGGTGTATGGTGGTTATGATTACGACGACGATGATGTGGAAGACTTCTATGAAGACTACTACAAACATGTCAAAAAACATCTGAAAAAGCAGGCCAAGAAACGCAAGAAAGAAAGAGAGCATTATATGAAGCATTATAAAAAACACCACAAGAAACACCATAAGCACCATGACGATGATTGATTTTCAATTATTACTGTCCGCTAAACCATAAAAGATTTATTGCTGTCCGGTAAAACTTTGACATGATAGGAAATGGACTATTTTTATCTCATACAGCATGAAACAGACTCGTATAGATGTCTTTTAAGGGCTTTTTGATGCTTAATGCTACCAATTTCACATCGCCTCAAATGACAAGCCCTTTTTCGTAAAACAGGTGTAACTTATTATATTTGTAGAGAATATATGATTTTGTCTTTTTTTACCGGACAGCAATATAAAGGACATTAAGAAAGAGAACGGCGAGATTACCGGCGAGCTCGCATTCGACGAGGCTACCGAGCTTTCCTCCCAGTGCAAGAAGCAGTGGGACTTCGGCTCGCTCCGCATGGTGAGCATCGGCTTCGAGGTGATCGAGACAAGCGAAGCCGCGGAGCTTATCGTGCCGGGGCAGCGCTATGCGACAGTGACAAAGGCACGCCTTATCGAAGTGTCGCTTGTCGACATCGGAGCCAACAACGATGCCATCCGGCTCCACAAGGACGGACAGTTAATAACGCTGAGCGAGGGTGGTGACTGCCCCCTTCCAAGGCTGAATCATAAACCAACCAACAACCAACCGCAAATGGACATCAAGACACTCGCCCTGACACTGGGCTTGCCGGAAACGGCAGACGAGGCGGCCGTCAACGCGAAACTCGCGGAACTCAAAACCGCCAACGACGATGTGGAGAACATCCGTAGGGAAAACGAGCAGCTCAAACTATCACAGGTCACAGCCGCCGTAGACGCGGCCATCGCCGCCAAAAAGATCCCGGCGGAGAAGAAGCAGCATTTCCTCGACCTCGGCAAGTCTGTGGGTATCGAAACCCTCAACGCCACCCTCGACGCCATCACTCCGGCCCCGAAACTCAGCGGCACACTTCAGACCGAACCCGCCGGCGACGACCTCCCCAAGAAAGGCCCGTGGGAACTCCGCATGGACGAAATCCGCGCAAAACTCAATAAGTAACAATACCAACCCCATACAGATATGGCAATCAGAGTAGACAACACCAATTACAACGGCGAGGTACTTGAGAGAATCCTCACCGTCGCCACCACGAGCAACGAGCTTGTGGAAAAGGGCCTCATCCATGTTATCCCCGGCGTGGAGAAAAAGATCAGCATCCCCCGTCTTAAGACAGGGCGCATGCTCCAGAAACGCAAGGAGAACCCCGTCATCGAAGACAGCAAGGGTGACTTCAACTGGTCGGAGCAGACCCTCGAGCCTCGCGACTTCATGGCTTTCACCCTGTTCAACCCCCGCGCTTTCGAGCAGATCTGGCGTAAGTGGCAGCCCAAGGGAAACCTTGTGTTCGCCCAACTTCCCCCGGAGGCGCAGAACGCGCTTCTCGACGCACTGTCCAAGCAGGTGCAGTTCGAGCTCGGCGACCATTACGTCAATGGCGAATACGTCGATGGCGAGGATGACACCAAGCTCATGAACGGCATCCTCACCCAGGCTGCCAAAGCCGCCGACTACAAGTGGGTCGACGTGTCGAAGGCTGACACCATGCTGAAGAAGCTCAAAGCGATCCGTGCAGGAATCCCCAAAGCCATGCGCTCCAACCCCTCGTTGCGTATCATCATGAGCGTCGAGGATTTCGACAATTATGACGACGAGCTGACCGAACGCGAGGCCAAGAACGCCAGCGAAACAGAGGTCAACCGCAAGCGCTATAAGGGCATCACCATCGAAACCGTGGCTGCGTGGCCCGAGGGTGTCATCGTCGCCACTCTTTGCTCGCCTGATGCCGATGGCAACTTCTTCGCCGCTGTCAACCTTCAGAATGACGAAAGCGTCATCCAGATCGACAAATACGCACCGGCTTCGGAACTCTACTTCTGCAAGATTCTCATGAAGGCTGATACCAACATCGCCTTCGGGGAAGAGTTCATCGTCGCCGACTTCCGCGCCACTCCCAAGTTCACCAAAAAGGAGGCTCCCACTGAATAAGCTATGGCCCGGTTGAAGTATCTTGTACTGCACTGCACAGCGACACCCGAAGGGCGCGAGGTGACAGCCGCCGACATCAGGCGGATGCACCTTAGCCCGGTGTCGGCTGGCGGCAGGGGGTGGAAGCAGGTCGGCTATACCGACATTATCCACCTTGACGGCACCGCCGAGCGGCTTGTCGATAACAACGAGGACGCCAATGTCGATCCGTGGGAAATTACCAATGGGGCCAAAGGCTACAACTCCGTCAGCCGTCATGTCGTCTATGCCGGTGGCTGTGACAGGTCAATGAATCCCAAAGACACCCGGACTCCGGCACAGCACAAGGCTAAGGAGGCGTATGTGAAGGACTTTCACCGCCGCTTCCCTGATGTGCGCATCATAGGCCACAACGAGGTCGCAGCCAAAGCCTGTCCGAGCTTCGACGTTCAAAAATGGCTCAAGTCAATCGGTATAAACCAGTAACAACCCAGTAAACCAATCACAAAGATGTCCACCAGCGAAATCCTCAACATACTTCTCGGCACCGGCCTTGTGGGGCTCATGGTGGCAGTGGCCACCATGAAAGCAACCGTGCGCAAGGCCAACGCCGATGCGGAGAAAGCAAAGGCAGACGCCGAAACTGTGCGCATCACCAACACCGAGAACGCGACCCGGATTCTGGTGGAGAACATCGTCAAACCATTAAAAGATGAACTAAATGCCACACGAACAGATCTGCAGGCCACCAAAAAGGAGATGGCCTCTACCAAGAGAGAAATGGCCCGGTTACGCAAGGCTGTCGAGGCTGCTTCCGGTTGTCGTCATGCTGACTATTGCCCTGTGCTTTTCAAGCTGCGCGACAACCCAAAAGACGCAGACTCAGCAGGATCAGACATCTTCGACTTCCGCGAAGAGCGACACGACTGCGGCAGTGACCAGAGTGATAACGACACAGATGGTTCCCGAGAGTCAGGTACACATGGCGATATCCGTGGACAGCCTCCTTAGGCTCCTGGAGAGAGAAGCCTCCCACGAGAGTAAGGCCCGGGCATATGTATCTGAGCTGGGTTACCTGTGGTCTTGCCCTCTCTGTTGCACTAATCTATTTTTTCTATTGCTGTCCGGTAAAACTTTGACATGATAGGAAATGGACTATTTTTATCTCATACAGCATGAAACAGACTCGTATAGATGTCTTTTAAGGGCTTTTTGATGCTTAATGCTACCAATTTCACATCGCCTCAAATGACAAGCCCTTTTTCGTAAAACAGGTGTAACTTATTATATTTGTAGAGAATATATGATTTTGTCTTTTTTTACCGGACAGCAATATATTTTTTCACAAAATCAAAATCACAGAAAAATGAATAAGGACTTTATGTACGGCATCGGTGCCGTAAAATATAAGGGCAGCCCTGTGGGCTATATCGCCAAGAACTCCTTCGACATGGGTGGTGTCAAGCCGGAGGCCGCGGAAATAGAGGCAGAGCAGGTGCCTGGTGCCCCCGTACTTGTCATAGCGCAGTCCAACGGCAAGATTGCCCCCAAGTTTGATATGATCCAGCTCAACTTCGAGAGCCTCCACCAGATGCTCGGTGGCACCATACACAAAGAAGGAGAAAAGGTTGTCGGTTGGACAGCCCCCAGGGATGCAGTCGTCATGGAAGGCCCGTGGGAGCTGTCGCTTGTGTCCGGACAGTCAATACTCATCCCATCCGCCACGCTGCTCTCTGACCTTGCGGGCAAGCTCACTCTCACAGAAACCGCAAAGATTGAGGTTGAGTTGAAAGTGACGGCTCCCACAACAGAGGGAGTGCCGCCTTATGGGGTGTTTGCCACCGCCAGCCTCCCGACAGAATGGTCCGAGTCAAAAGGATGGCTGCTGCCGAAAACCGTCACAGACGCTCCAGCTGCCGGATAACCTATGGATGATTTCATAGCCAAGATGATACAACGCGAGGCCGCCGATGCCTTGTTGGATGTCGGGGTCTCGATTCCACTCAAGGAATTCAGGCTTCCGCTCCGCAAACGGCCGGTGCGGCTTCGCGTGACACTCCGGAGGCCCCGGTTGTCCGGGATGATGCGTTTCGCGCGGATTTATCTCTCGCTGGGAGTCACCGCTTCCGCGATGGCGGATTTCGACAAGGAGCAGCAGATGCGCTTCCTCGCGACCCATGGGGGCCACGTCTGCCGAATGCTCGCCTGCGTGATATGCGTGGGGCCTGTCAAGAGCCTTTTCACCGGAGCGGTGGCTTGGTTCATCAGGCACAGTGTGGAACCTCGTTTCCTGTTCGCCGCAATGCGCAAATTCGTGAGTCTTATAGGAACCGATCCTTTTATACCTATTATCAGATCGGCGGAGAGGATGAACCCGATGAAGCCGAGACTGAGCCGGGCAGCGACGGGGAGTTAAAGAGCCGTTACAGAGGCTCCCATAGCCCTTTCGGATTTGTATGGCAGGTGGCCGCCGCCACAGGATGGAGCGTGCCGCAGATCCTTGACAAAGTCAACTACCAGACACTGGTGATGATGCTCAGCGATGCCCCGAGATATGTCGGCACAAGCAACAGGAAAGGAGCATCCACCCCATCAACACAAAAAAGCGCCGAGGCCGAAGCCGCCGAGGTTGAGAACTATTTCAGAAGCAACCTAAGACTGTAAACGATGAATCCGGTAAGACTTGAGATATTTTTGGAAGACGGGTTGTCCCCCGGCCTCGAAAGGGCCGGGCGGGCTGTCCGTGGCTTGTCATCCGACACCGGGAACATGGTGCGTGACCTCCGGGGAAAAATCACCGAGGCCAGAGGCAACATACGTCAGATGGAGTCAGACATAAGATCCCTATCCGCGGCTTTCGAGTCTGCCACCCCCGGGGCAGCAAGGACCGCAGCCGGCGCGGAGCTCGAGGCTGCCAGGCAGGCTCTCAAGGAGGAACGCGACATTCTTCGCGGCCTGGAGGGGGATTTGGCGCGGGCCAACGAGGCGCAACGGGCCAACAGCCGTTCATTGCGCCAGCAGTTGCGCGAGGTCCGTGAGGAAATCGCAACATTGCTTCTGGCATACCGCTCCCTTACTGACAGCGAGAAACAGACCGCCCAGGGACAAGAGCTCGCCAGGTATATCGATGAGCTGACGGAGAAAGCCGGGGAGCTGAACGACACCATTGCCGACACCTCGCAAGCCGTCGCCAACGCAGCCTCCGATACCCGCGGGCTTGACCAGATGGCCGGCGGCCTGCAGCTTGTCACAGACAGCTTCGGGCTGGCGACCGCAGCCGCCCAGGCCCTCGGGCTCAGCGAGGAGGACCTGATAGAAGTCCAGGCAAACTTACAGGCCGCTCTCGTTGCGAGCAACGCGCTCACCTCCATTCAAGCCAACCTCCAGCACCAATCCGCCCTGATGCAAGGTGTCGCCGTAATCCAGGCCCGTGCGGCCGCCCTGGCGGAGGACGCGCGGACTTGGGCCGTGGGGCGTGGAACAGTGGCCACCTACGCGGCCACCGCCGCGCAGGCCGTGTTCAATGCCGTGGCGCGGGCGAACCCGTATGTCGTGTTGGCGGCCGCGCTGGTGACGGTCGTCGGGGCGTTGTACGCTTTCTCCAAGGGGAACCAAGAGGCCGCCGAGGCCGAGGAGCAGCGCCAAAAGCGGATGGAGGATGCCAGACAGGAACAGGAGAGGTACCGCCAGGCGGTGGTCGACTCCGCCAGTGGCCAGGTTGCATCTTTCCTTAAGCTGAAACGTGAATGGGAGAGCCTCGGCGACAGTTTCGACAAGAAACGGAAGTTCATCACCGACACTAAGGATGAATGGAGCGAACTTGGCAAGGAGATAAGCACCGTGAACGATATGGAGCGGATTTTCCGCGACCATACTAAGGACATGCTCAACGCGATTGTCATACGCGCCGAGCTCAAGGCATACGAAACCCGCATCCAGTCGGTTGCCGACCGTATGGTGTCAGACATTGAGAAGAACAAGACCTTCCGCTATACCCCGGTCAAGGCAGGCCGTGTCTCCGGGTATGGCCAAGGATATGGACTAACCGGCTATATGGCATTCCAGGAACTAACCCAGGAAGAACGTGCCGCCGCAGGCTCCCACTACACCACGGAAGCCTCAGGTTCCCACGGTATGACCTACATCGACGAAGAGGGAGCCCGTATAATCAACGAAATGCGCCGCGCAGCTGGCAACCAGGCAGCACTTGACAGACAAGAGATTGCACGGAAAGCCGCCGAAAATGAAATAAGCGGGTATGTCGACGACATGTTTCATCTCAATGAGAAGCTTGACAGACTTATGGATGGAATGCCCGGAAAGACAGTGAACCCTGAGACTCCGGATGGTCGTCTGAATTCCTCCTCATCAGGTGGTGCAGACAACCGCGTGGAAAACGAAAGGAAAGTCGCCGAAGAGCTGCGCAGGCTCAGGTGGGAGAACGAGCAGGACGAAATCAACCAGCTTGCCGACGGAGCCGAGCGACGCCGACGTCAGATAGCCCTCGATTACGAGAAGGAGCTGGCGGAGATTGAACAGCGCAAGGCCTCTTTCGCCACGCTCAACAATGAGGCCGGAATCAAGGATGTCAATACCGACGGCCTGACCGAGGCGCAACAGGAGGAAATCGACCGGGCCGGGGAACTCGCTGTCAAAAACCGCGACAAATCGCTCCGTGAGATACGTGTGCTTGAGGCTCAGCATATGCAGGAGTATCTGAAGGAATACGGGACATACCAGCAACGACGTCTCGCCCTGTCTGAGGAATATGACCGCAAGATTGCCGAAGCCTCCGACCAGTGGGAGAGGAAATCCCTGGAGAAGGAGAAAACCTCCGCTCTCCAGAACCTCGAAATCGAGGCTATCAGACAGTCGGTGGACTGGGGAAGTGTCTTCGGGGACTTCGGTACGATGTTCCGAGACCAGCTAGAACCCACGATCGAAAAGCTCAAGACGATTTCCCGGACGGAGGAATTCCGGGAGACTGACCTTGAGGACCAGCAGACCCTGTACGAACTGATCGCCAAGCTCGAGGAGGCGAACACTTCCTGGGACAACGGCATCTTCAAGAAGCTCGGTGACGACCTCACCTCGTACCAGACGGCCATGCGTGGTTATATCGACGCGCAGGATAAGGAACGTACCGCCACAGAAGCTTTGGCCGGGGCCAAGGAGAGGCTCGCCAAGGCGGAGGAATCCGGTGACACTGCCGGGATAGAGGCCGCCAAGGCTGGTGTCCAGACCGCCACGGACAACCTGACGGAGGCATCCGGGAAAGTGCAGGAGTTCGGAGCCGACGTGCAGGACGCGTCCAACAGCCTCCAGACCTCCACAACGAAGGTGAACAATATGTTCAACACCCTCGTGTCAAGTCTGTCCGGACTGAAATCCGGCACCCTCCAGGGGGTCGGGGAAAGCCTCATGGGCCTTGACAAGCTGTTCAACAACAGCGCAGTCACCAACGCTGTCGGAGGAGCCCTCTCCAAAGGTCTCTCGAAGTTGCTGGGCAATTCCAGCATTGGCAAAAGTGTCGCGGAAGCCCTCGGCAACAGCGGTTTGGTTGGCTCCATCATATCGGGGGTGCTCTCCATTCTGGATATGCTCAAAGATGGCATAGGTCCATTGATAACAAACCTGACGGACACAGTTCTTGGAGCGGTTTCCGGAATCATAGAGAATCTGAACGTGATAAACCTTGGCAAGCAAGTAGGAAAATCGCTATATGACAATGTCACCGGTGTCCTCACGGGAATCCTTGACAAAATCACGTTCGGCCACTCCTTCAAATGGTTCAACTCCAGTAACGAGAAGGAGGTACAGGAGGCCATCGACAAGCTGACCGAGCGCAACACCGCCCTGCAGGGAGCAATCGAGAAGCTCACTGACGAGATAAAGGCCGGGAAGGGCTCCAAGAGCGTGGAGGCGTACCGTGAAGCGCGTGACCTGCAGGAACAGCGCAACGCCAATTATCTGGCGATGGCCCAGGAACAGGCCAGGTACCATGACTCGCACCACAGCTTCAACTACTATTGGGAAGGGTTCACCCCGGAACAAATCGCGCGCCTCAGCGCCCAGATGGGCCGTCAGTGGGACGGGAGCCTGTGGAGCCTCTCGCCGGAGGAGATGGCGATGCTGCGCGAGAACGCCGACATGTGGCAGCAGATACTCCAGACCGGCAAGGGTGGCTACGGTGAACAGGTGGCCGTGAAGCTGGAGGAATACATCGCGCAGGCCGGCAAGCTCGAGGAACTGACCACACAGCTCTACGAGGGGCTGACCGGAATGACATTCGACTCCATGTACAGCAGCTTCATCGACCAGCTGATGGACATGGACGCGGCCGCCGAGGACTTCGCCGACAACATAAGCGAATACTTCATGCGCGCCATGCTCTCCAACAAAATCGGGGAACTGTTCTACGATGACCTGGAGGGATGGTGGAGGAAGTTCGGTGAAGCGATGGAGTCCGGCGGCCTCGACGAGCGGGAGATGGCCGCGCTGTCCGAGGAGTACATGGGATTTGTCGAGGAGGCCATAAAGCTGCGTGACTCCCTGGCCGCCGCCACCGGCTACGGCCAGGGGGATTCCGGCGGCTCCGGCCAGTCGGGAAGAGCCGGGAGTTTCAACGTGATGAGCCAGGATCAGGGCACCAAATTGGAGGGGCTGTTTGTCTCGGCGCAGGGACATCTGGCGAACATCGACATCGCGATGGAGGATGTGGCCGCCAAGATGAGCGCGGCGGAAAGCTTTCTTGCTCGGATCGCGGAGAACACGAAGGACAACGCCGACTCGGCGAAGGAGATAAAGGAACTATTGTTGAAGATTGCCAAGGACGGCATAAGGCTGAAATAACGATGGACGAGCTTAAAGGACTTCTGATAATCAACGGAACTGACATTTGGACCACGTTCGGCGTGTTCCTGGTGGAGGAGAAGAGAGGCGGCCGGGATAACCTCACAGCCATAATGACGCCATCGAAGGCAAAGAGCCATGTCGGGGTCAACATCAGAGAGCGGGACGGGGTGAAATATTCGGCAGTGCTGGATTCCCGCAACGACGAGAGGGACGTGACTTTGCATTTCGCGCTGTTCGCCAAATCAAAGGGTGAGTGGCTGCGCCGCTACCGCGACTTCATCACTTTCCTAAAAAAGGGGAAGGATGGCTGGCTGTCGGTGTTTTTGCCTGAGCTGGAACTGACAATGAGGATGTTCTATGTCAGCTGCGGCTCTTACAAGCCCCTCACATACCTTTGGAAAGAGGGGGTACAGGCCAGTCGGTTCAAAGTGACATTCAGGGAACCGGAGCCATCTTTCTGACCACCCCAAAACACCATTCAAACATCATTCAAACACCGTTCGGACATGCTTATCACGATATTTGACAAGTCAGGCAGCCCAAAGGCGGAAATCTCGCCAGGCGACAATTCAACCCAAACCAAGGAGATACATGGCGACAACGTACTGGCGTTGTCGTTCACCCATCACGATCATATAGACCTCGATGTCGACGACCGGGTGGATTATCTTGGGGAGCGTTACTGGCTGTGCGAGAAATACAGCCCCAGGCAGAAGTCCGCCCGCGAATGGGTGTACGACATCAAGCTCTACGGGGTGGAAAGCCTGTTGAGGAACATACTCGTCATAAAGATGGTCGACGGGGAGGATGAGCCTGTGTTCACACTGACAGCCCCTCCACGGGAGCATGTGGCTATGATAGTCCGCTGTATGAACGAAGGTATGGGAAACATATCCGACTGGAAGGTGGGCCGCGTCGAAGGAACGGGGAACATCGTCATAGACTATTTCGGGAAATACTGCGACGAGGCCCTCAAGGAGATAGCCGATAAGACTGGCACGGAATGGTGGGTGGAGGGGCAGACCGTCAATCTCTGCAGGTGTGAGCACGGCGAGCCTGTCTTACTCGGCTATGACAAAGGGCTCCTCGGGATTGAGCCGGACAGGGCTGACAATGTCAAGTTTTACACCCGGCTTTACCCAGTGGGGAGCAGCCGCAACATCGATCCGGAGAAATATGGTCGCTCGCGTCTCCAGTTGCCGGATGGCCGCAAGTATGTCGAGGTCAACGCCGACAAATACGGACGTGTGGACCATTACGAGGAATCGGCGTTCGGGGATATATATCCCAGACGGGTCGGCGTGGTAAGCGCTGTCCGCTCCGAGGAGATGACCGGTGAGGATGGAAATCCATTCACGGTATATTACTTCAAGGATGACAGTATGGAGTTCGACCCCAATGAGTACGAGATTCCGGGGCTGGTGAAGCGCGTCTCGTTCCAGGAGGGGAGCGAGCTTGCCGGTCTCGGCAGCGAGGAGGATGGGACTTATTTCTTCGAGGTGAACTTCGACAGCAAGACCAAGGAATTCGAGGTCATCACGATATGGCCATACAAGGACAATGCTCAGCAATTGCCTGGTGGCAGCCTGGTGCCAAAACCAGGCGACGAATACATCCTGTGGAACCTCCGTATGCCGGACGAATATTATGGTCTGGCCGAGAAGGAATTCCTTGAAGCCGTAGAGCAATACAACGAGGAACACGGTCTCGACATCACCGTGTTCAAGTCATCGACCGATCATGTCTGGATTGAGGACAACGAGGTGGAGCTATCCGTCGGCCGTAGGGTGAGGCTCGAAAGTGTGGAGCATTTTCCTGAGGAAGGTTTCAGGGAAAGCCGCATCACAAAAATAACGCGCAATGTCAACCTTCCCTCATCCATGGACATAGAGATTGGGGATGCGATTGGGCGTTCTGCCAGACAGAAATTCACCGACGACATCAATGATGCCCGAAGTTTCGCGCGGTCAATGGGCGAGTCCGTGGCAATGCCGGACATCATCCGTATGGGCGACAAGACCACTCCTACCGATAACAACCTGTTCTCTGCCCGCAGAACCCTTGACGAGGCTTTGAGTCGCAAGCGTCCAGACCAGGCGACGGGTTTGAAGAGTTTCCTTGATGGCGTGGAGGTTGGTGATTACGCCACAGGAGTCAAGGGTGCGGCTGTGACCACCACCGGCGAAGGGGAGTTGGAGTCGTTGGAAGTCCGCAGGGAAACGAGTGTTGGGCGGAGGGTCACAATTGGCAATTATGTCCCCGGCGTGTCGGGCGGCGTGTTCTACATCGACGAGAACGGTGAGGCGCACATAGAGACATCCGTCTTGACCGTCAACAAGAAGCTTCAGGTCAAGGAGGTCGAGATACAGGAGCAGACATGGGTCGGCGGCTCCCAGATAAACTCCCCGGCGGGGATGGTATGCGAGCGCGTCATCAAGGTCGACGGGGGCTGGCGTTGCTGTTGCCGGGCCGAGGGGGCCGACGGCAGGCGTGTCCGCAACCAGTTCAGGGTGGGCGACCTCGCGCGCTGCGAGACCTTCAACCTCGTCCGCGACACCGACGGCATGACCGTCAACCGCTATTACTGGCGCAAGGTCACCGAGGCCGGGGAGGAGGCCGATGGAGACGGGCTGCTGTGGTGTTACATAACCTTGTCGGACAAGGCCGGGGAATATGACCCCGCGTCGACCTGCGCCCCCGCCGAGGGGGACAGCATCGTCACCGTCGGCAACGACCGCGACCCTGAACGCCAGAACCTCATTATCACCGCCTCCCACGGGGAGGGCAGCCCCTACATCCACCAGTTCAAGGGGATAGACTCCTTCTCGCTGGCCGCAGACAAGCTCAAGACCCGCATCTCCCCCGAAGGCAACCTGTTCTCGGGCCGGTTCATCGTGGAGGCCGAGGGCCGCGACCCGGAACCGCTGGAGGAGCTTGTCTCCCGCCAGCGTCCCTACGCCCTGCGCCCGTCCACCCGCACAGTGCTGCTCTACCGCGCGGAAGACCCCGACACCGGGGATGTCACCACCCGTTTCTCCCCGATGTGGCTGTCGTGCGACGTGGTGAAGGCATCCGGCAGCGGCGAAGCAGTCACGCTCGCGCCGTCAGGCGAATCCCCCTACCCCTACGGCGACCGCATCCGGGCCTGCTACGTCATCCGCCGGTACGACCCCGATGCCGGGGCGAGCGTCGACGAGCCAGCCGTGCCTTACGCCGGGGAGGAGATATATCCCGACGAGGATGTCAGGTCGGTCACGTTCTACCTGCTCGTCGACGAGGCCGTCGCCGACAAGGCCGCAGTCTCCGTGCAGGCCGACGCGACCTCCCTCGATTCGGAATACCGCGCGAGCCTCGAGGTGACCAGGGAGGCCATCGAGGCCCAGGCCCGGAAAAGCAACGAGGTCGAGGAGCGCGTCGGCGCGCTGTCGGTCACCGCCGACGGCATAATCGGCAAGGTGTCGAGGACGAGCGCGAACCTCGCCGGGCTTCCCGGCGGGGAATGGGAGGCATACCCTCCCGGGCAGTTCTCCGTCAGCCAGATAAAAGGGGGAGGCGGCGCGTCGTTCTTCGCCAAGGAGGATGTCAGCGGCCTGTCGACCCTGCTGTTCCGCACCAAGGTCGACAGCGGCAGGTTCAAGCCCGACACCGACTACACGCTGACGCTGCTGTTCAGCATCTCCGGCGGCCCCGGGACATCCTCGATGACGATGAGGGCCGCCGTCTGCGACATCACGAGCCAGGCATACCTCATCCCGGCCACCGACCCGCAGGACAAGCTCCTGAACCCCACCAACCCGACCCTGCGGCAGACCTTCCGGATGCGCACGGCCAAGAGCATCCCCTCCGGCGAGATGTGGCTCAGCGTCTACCTTTACCCCAACGGCTTCAACCTCAACCGCTACACCCTGACCATCCGCGAGGCGAAGCTCGAGGAGGGCGTGCTGGCCACCCGTTTCGTGCCGGTCGGCGAGGACTACGACAGCGTCATCAGCCAGCAGGCCGACGAGATAGCCCTATCGGTGAAGGTCGACGGCGAGGAGCGCGCGGGCCTGACGCTCGACGCCGAGGAGGGGGTGACGCTCCAGGCCGACAAGGTCAGGATAAAGAACGGCGACCTCGTGGCCGCGCTCTTCTCCGGCGGGGTGCTGAACGCCAACCTCATAGAGGTCAGCAAGCTCGCCACCAAGTCGGACGGGAAGACACGCGTGACCATCGGGGAGTTCGGCGACGCGTTCATCCGGTTCTACCACGAGGACGGGGTCACGCTCGCCCTCAAGCTCGGCCTCGACTACGTCAGCCTTGAGGAGGATGCGACGTTGACACCGGCGGCCTCGGCCGCCTCGACTGGCACCACGCCCATCGACGGCACCCTCATCCCCATATTCAGGAAAGGGAAGCCGGCGGTGGCGCAGGTCTTCGACGAGGAGGGGGAGCTGACCTGGGTTCTGTTCCTCGACGGCCCCGTCACCCCCGACACGCAGCCCTACTCATGGCGGGCGTACTCCCTCGTCAGGGAAATCGCCTCCAACCAGTCGGCCATCCGCTCCGGCAGAACGCTGGACGCTGACGAGTACTGGCGGTTCAAGGTCAGGGCCGGTGTGACCAGCGACTATTCCCCCTACCGCGACAGGTTCTTCCGCAAGAAGCTGTCCGACACCGACTTCACAGCCGCCGCGAGCTACTATGTCCCCGACGGGCGGTATTTCTTCCCCTCGCCGGAATTGCAGGCGGCCACGGTGACCGACCCGCAGACGGTGTGGATACGCAGGTACCACGACATCGAGGCGGGGGCGATAAAGGCCTCCGGCCACATCATCCTCACCGACTGAACAAAGAAAGACTACACGTTATGAGAAAAGTGAACCACAAATCAGACTTCTCAATGCTGCTGCGGCTGTTCGCCCGTCAGGCGGGCCGCGGAGAGCCGGTGGAGCTGCCGTTCCCGGACCACGACTGGAAGGCGGTGTTCCACACCGGGGACTGGGCCTTCAAGACCTACACCGCGTCGTGCATCGGGGGCGAGTGCGTCAACTGCGTCAACGACGGGGGCCGGATAAGGGTGGTGTTCAACGACCACCGCCTCTCGCCCGGGGTGCTGCGGGTGGAGTTCACGGCGTATCTGCCCGACGGGGGGTACCCCGACGGCGACGAGCGCGTGGTAACCCCCGGCCCACTCGGCGTGACCCTCGTCAGGGAGGCGGCCCCCTGCCCGTCGCTGGTGGAGGCGGAGCTGATGCTCCCCCACATCCTCGCGGAGGTGCCTGTGCTGGGCCACGTCGAGTTTGTCACCGACAAGGCCGTCTACCGCGTCCCGGTCACCCGCGAGGCCGCCACCCGCGAGGAGCTGCCCGCCCAGCCATACGGGTACGGCTACCAGGACGGGAGCGATTTCTTCACCATAGGGGAATGGGACGTATGAGGCTGGTTCATTCGTTCAACACACGCCCGCTGTCGATAGACTGCTACGGTGTGGACTCCCTGCGGAGGATAGCCGGGAACATCTGGTACTACGCCCTGTCGGTGGCCTACGCCAAGGCCGCCGGGGCCGAGATCGAGCTTCACGCCGACTCCCTGGGGGCGGCCCTGCTGGGCCACCTGCCTTACGACTCCGTCCACCTGACGCTCGACTCCATGCCCCGGGAGCTGCACCCGCGCTTCTGGGCCGCCGGGAAGATGTGGGCGATCGAGGCGGCAGGCCCCGGGGCCGTCCACATCGACGGGGACGTGTTCATCAAACGCCGCTCCCTGCTGGATGACATCGCCGGGAGCCGCTGGGACTTCATCGCCCAGCACTACGAGTCGTCGGAGTGGTACGAGAAGGAGAACGTCCTTTTCGACCGCCATCCCCGGGTCTGCGCCTCACGCGGTCTCGACACCCACCGCCCCGGGGCCTACAACACCGGGGCCATAGGCTTCCGCGACCCGGCCCTGATGGAAAGCTACCTCGCGGCCTACAAGGGGATGGCCCTGGAGCTGAGCGGCCTCGCCCGGGGGCTGCTCGACGGGGGCCGCGACCTCACGCCCGACGTGATAATCGAGCAACGCCACGCCTTCCAGCTCTGCCGCCGGGCCGGGGCACGCGTCAAGCTCATGCTCCCGGGCGACACTGGCCACGGCCAGACGGCCACCCGCATAGGCTACCAGCATGTGGTGACCTCGCGCAAGTTCGAGCTGCTTGACAAGTGCCGGGCCGCGCTGCTGGCTATATCACCCGAAATACACGAAAAGACATCAAGGATATGCAGGAACATCTCAAGAGAATAAGGATACCCGTGGCCGACGGCTCCACCATGAGCTGGTGATAAAGCCCCGGCTCATCGCCCGCCTCGTGGCCATCGGCTACGGCGACGATGAGGCCGACGCGGTGGTGTCCCCGCTCGCGATGGATGAGGCCGGGGCCAAGGTGGCCCTGCGCGAGGGGCTTGCCTCTATAGGCTACGCCCCCACCGAGACAGAGGAGTGCCTGGAGGATGTCCCTGCCCTGACACAGGAGGACATCGACTACGCCCGGGGGCTGATGGAAGCATATGACCCGGCAACGACGGCCCTGACCAAGACGTGGCACGGGGACACCCGGATGGTCGTGTTCCCCAAGATGGACACCTCCAACGTCAAGAGCATATCGCAGGCGTGGGGAGACTGCTCCAACCTCCGGTACATCCCGCTGCTCGACACCTCCGGGGTGACGTACATGCTTCACCCCTTCCTCGGGGATGGCGGCACGGCCAAAAGCGCGCGGCTGCGCCGCGTCCCTCAGTTCGACTACTCCTCGCTGACGAGCTGCAACGGCGTGATGTGCAGCTTCCTACCGGAACTTGAGATAGTCCCGCCGGTCGACTTCCCGAAGCTCGCCGCCTTGCGCAACATCTTCGCCAACGACTACAAGCTGACCACAATCCCCCCTCTGTCATACACCGACGAAGTCACATACCTCGGAGGCATGTTCATGGGATGCTCCTCCTTGTCCTACCTGCCTGTCACCGACTTCGGGAACGCCACCTGGATGGGTTCCATGTACCAAGGAGTGGCGGTGCTTGCCGACGCCATGGACCTTGGTTCGGTGACGCTGCGTGGCTCCGCCCCGATGGTTGCCCTCGGAGGATTGTTCCAGCAGGCGCGGGTGAGCCAGATGCCGGTGATGGATTTCAACGATGTCAACAACTTCTCATACATGTTCGCGTGGTCGCCCCAGACACCGAGGGTCATACCAGACCTGTCGGCATGGAAGAGCGTGTCAAGCCTGACGTGGACGCTGTGCTCGTATGACGTGCAGTCGCTTGAACGAATCGAGGGGCTGGACTTCTCGTCGGTCACTGACACTACCCACTTCCTGCGCGCGGTTGCATCCCCACGGTATTGGCCCAACCTGCGCTTCATCCGCATCCTGAACCTCGGCAAGGGCAGCTGCGCCACTTACGACTTCTCCTATGCCCGGTACTGGGGCAAGGACACCCCCGACCATCCCGACGCGCGCAAGTCGCTCGTCGACACCCTGCTGACCGATTCCTATGACCGCGCGGCTGCCGGGCTTCCCCCCGCCACCATACGGCTGCATTCCACCGTCAGGAACAGACTGACCGCCGAGGAGCTGGCCGCCATAACCGCCAAGGGCTTCTCCCTGTCCTGACATGGGCCAAATATCACAATGACAACAACACCAACCAGACACAAGGAACGATGACACAGACAGACTACACCACCCGCGTCCTCCACGCCGACCAGGGGCATTTCCTGACCCAGCGTGCCGAGGTCGCCATCGCCGACCGGGCCGTGACGGACACCGTCTACCTCGCGGCCACAGACTCCCCCGGCAACTGGCGCGAGATAACCGCCGGGGAGGCCGGGGAGATACTCGCCGCCCAGCGCGAGGCCGCCCTCGCTGCGGCCCCCGAGGATGTGAGACAGATGATCGCCGCCCAGGAGGCGGCCAGTGACACCGACCAAGACGCGTAGGACAATGGAGCAGATGACCACGCCACTGCCTGACCACGGCATATTCACATACGCCGACAAGGACAGCACACGCCACGTCAGCGCGGGGCGGCTCCGGGCGTGGCTCACCCAGGGGCCTGACGAGAGGATTGAGGCCCTTGAAAGGAGGCTCGACACCCTGCTTGAGACCGACGGCTCCTCGGCCATCGACAATTTCCGGGAGATACTGCGCTTCCTTGAGGGGATGACCGATGACGAACGCCTCGCCGCCAGGCTCGCCGACATCCAATCGCGGCTCGACGGCCTCGGTGAGCGCGTGGACGCGAACGAGGCCGCCATCGCCGACGCGCCAGAGCTTGCGTTCCGCGAGCTGTGGAAGTCGGCAGGCTGCTCTGTCGACGAGGCGGCCGACCCCTCGGAGATGTATCTCTGCAACGGGCTTGGGATGTCGTGCGCCGAGGCCCGCGCGGTCTACGCCGCCGGGGTGATGACAAACGACAACCGCACCAACCTGTACGCCAACTGCGACATCCGCACCCACCTGCCTCCCCGAATCCACACCGGTGTCACCACCTGCAACTACACATTCAGGAATTCCAAGGTGGAGGTGGTCAACGCGTCATTGCTCATTCCCGGGACAGACTGTTTCCGGTGGTGTTCCAGGCTGCGGAAAGTGACGCTCTATGCCCCCAACGTCAGCAACCAGGCCAGCTCCACCACATTCAAGGGCTGCTCCGCGCTGGAGTCGATCGTGGTACTCAGCACCGTCTACGCCCGCAGCTTCTCGCTGGCCGACTCGCCGCTCATCAACCTCGCCTCGTTGCAGGGCATCGTCGGCAAGGCGCAGGCAGGCTCTGCGGCCATGACCATAACCGTCCATCCTGACGTTTACGCCAAGCTGACCGACGAGTCGAACACGGAATGGCACAATATCCTGATGGACGCGATGGCCAAGAACATCTCATTCGCAACAGTATAGAATCATGATACAAATCAACACAACAGCTTTATACACAGAGATATACACATCCGGGGGGTGATTCGTGGGTCACCCAGTCCGCGCCCACCAACTTCCATGGTTTCTGGAAACGGAAGATACTGACCACGGAGGAGTCTGTTGGCGACTATCGCGAGGTCACGGAAGCCGAGAAGACAGAGCTGGAGAAGTCGGATGCGGCATGGGCAAGGCCGAGTCAGGTGCTGATTGACGCATGGAACCGAAAATGCAACTATTGTCAAAGAGAATACTCATTGAGGATAATAGGATGCTACAACGAGGATTCAGGATTCTTCGAGCTCAACGGGCTGCTTGACATCAGCACACAAGAGGCAATCGACATCCTTGAAGCGGGAGACTGCCAGAGAGGCAGCTGCCAGGCCCTGTATTCTTGCAACGCAAAGATGAGGACAAACTTCCCGGCTGAACACATGGCCGGAATAGAGGTGGGCTATCCTTTTTATTATTGCAAGAACATCGAGGTCATAAACGCCACGAACATCGCATGGAGATTCCCCGTGTTTGGCGCGCCAAAGCTCCACACTATAATTGGTCTGGCCGATGTCATGGGCGATGGCCTCAGGATTGCAGACCAGCCGTCGCTCGTCAACCTGACAATCATGGGCCTGACCCGTTCGATAGACCTGGGCAATCAACCTGGCATCACGATGGAGAGCCTGGCCCAGATAGTCGCCAACGCCAAGAACACGAAAGAGATAAGCATCAAACTCCATGCCGACGTGTTCGCGAAGCTTCCGCCGGAGCTTGTTGACTCCGCCGCCACAAAAAACATAACATTCACAACATAACAAGACACGTAATGATACGGATTGAAAACAACCAGGTTTTTTCAGACACAGGAAAGATGGTGCGACGAAAAGGCTCCGACAACTATTTCCGCCGCTCCACCTCCCTGCCGGGCTATTCCGCAGACATGTTTGAGGAGGTTGACTCCGTCCCGGCCTACACCAAGGGGGATTATGACCACCAGGTCGCCGCGATGGTGAGGGAACGATACAGCGAGAGCGAGGAGTTCGCGATACAGCGCAAGATGCTCAACGCCCTGATGGCTCCCGCGCCTCTCGGCGAGGGGGAAGAGCTGTCCGGCCCCGCTGTCGACGAGTTCGCGGAATACAACGCCTACGTCGAGAAGTGCAAGCTCAGGGCCAAGGACGCGTCGCTGTACGCCAACGGGAAAGGAGGTGACGCATGAAACTGACGCTGAGACGCGTGGTCCTGCGCGACACATACACCATCGGCAAGCTCCACGTCGACGGGCAGTATTGGTGCGACACCCTCGAAGACCGAGTGCGCGACCTCTCCAGGGTGAAGAAAGTGCCGGGTGAGACGGCGATCCCCGCCGGGACATACGACATCGTGGTCAACATCAGCCCCAAGTTCAAACGGTTGCTCCCGCGCCTGCTGGGGGTGCCCCACTTCGAGGGAATCCTCATCCACAGGGGCAACACGGCCAAGGACAGTGCCGGGTGCATACTCGTGGGAGAGAACAGTGCCGTCGGCAAGGTTCTCAACTCCACATATTGGGAGAAGCGAGTCACGGAGCATCTGCTTGAGGCGCAGGACAAGGGCGAGGACATCAAAATCACCATCTCATGAGGGGGCTTGTGATATTCGCGCTGCTGGCGTTGTGCGCCTCCTGCACCCGCACGGTGTACGAGCCGGTGGAGACCGTCAGGACGGAGTATGTCAAGGCTGACACCACCGGGCTATATGAGCGTATGAGAAGTTTCTTTGAGTCCATGTTCCGTCGGGAGGCATCCTCCGACTCCCTGATAGACCGCACAAAGGAGATCGTGGTGCTGAAAGAGAACGGCGACACCGCCAGGCACGACAGGGAGCGCGTGGTCTACGTCGCGTCCCACCGGGAAAAGGAGCTTGAACACATGGTGCGGCAACAGGACAGCACAATCAAGTCCCTGCGCCTGCTACTTGAATCGGTGAAGTCGGACTCCATCCCCGTCCCCTATCCCGTGGAAAAGCGGCTGACCAAGTGGGAGCAGGCCAAGATGGACTTCGGCGGCTTCGCCATCGGGGCCGTCGGGGCCGTGGTCTGCATCGCCGTGATATGGCTCATCAAGAAATTCAGGAAATAAATCAAACGCAATGGGAAATTATTTGGAAATCACCCAATAAAAATCATCCTACATCCCTGTTGCCAGGCGTTGTAGGATGATATTCAAAGGCACATTTCGTTTTAAATTTTGTATCGCTTCGTTTTGAAGTCCAGTAACATTTCGTTTTGCGGATTATAAAATCCACACAGCTTCCCTCGGCGTTTGAAACTTTACCGCTAATAACCGACTGCGCCATTGAAGTAATGGCAACGGCACACAAAGACACTAATATTATTAGTCGGGTAGCCATTTTCAGCCTATTTTGGAATTTAGGCAAATTTAGGCATAGATCGCGACTTTGCTCTCAACATATGTTGAGACAGACAGAAAATGATTAGGATTTTCTTAATCTGCTCAAATGTGAGGATGCTATATGTTGATATATCGGTTATAAGTGGTGTCAAAAAGAGTCGGTTGGCCAGGGACTCAGCGCCCCAGCAGCTTGTTGTGACCATATCGCTTTTCAAGTTTGTCGTTGCCAAGCAATCTGGCACAGCCATACCAGAGTCTTTTATACCAGATGCCGTAGTACTTCCTTTTGAAGCGCAGCGCGTCACCAAGATAGCATATTGGGGTGCCGAACATCGAGCTGTATTTTTCCTTGTGTTTGGACAGCACATACAGCTCAATCTCAAACAATGTCAACTCTTTTTTAGCTTCGACATTCCTGGAGCTCTCCTTTATCCTGTAATTGAAAAGCTGTTCGGGAATCTGGTACACAACCGAATTTCTGTCGAGGAAACGAATCCAGAATTCCCAGTCCTCCATGCCTTTGCGCATTTCTTCGTCATATCCTCCGATTTCTTCAAAACGGGATTTACGGAACATTGCGCTGACAAAGATGCGGTTGCTCAACAACATGGTTTCATAATCCACGTATTCAAGACCAGGGGTCTTCTTTGCTTGTCCGAAATATTTCCATTGGCAATACACCACATCTGTTTCGGGGCTGTCAAGAAAGCGCTTCACGCATTTTTCAATATACGAAGGCTCAATCGTGTCGTCAGCATCAAGCGGGAGGATGTAACAGCCTGACGATTCAGCTACAGCACGGTTGCGGGCTGCAGACACCCCTTTGTTTCCCGTGTGTAGGAATTTGATTCTCTTATCGGCACGGGCAAACTTCTCCACAATCTCAGCGACATTGTCAGGAGAACCGTCATCCACTACAATGACCTCCCAGTTGGAGTAGGACTGCTTTGTCACCGAATCCAATGCTTCGGCGACGTATTCAGCTTGTTTATAAGCGGGCATTATTATCGAGACCAGAGGCTCGCTGTTGTGTTCCGGCATAGCGTACGATTCCTGTATGTTTCGATTTGGCTTACGGGCAAGCGCAAATCCTGCCCTTGACGGATTATATCAAATCTTTGGCAGAGGTGATAAGAAACGGCAGATACTTTGAGAACAGTTTGTTTACACGTTCGACAATATACTCAAACTCAGACGCTCCCAATGTATCCTTTACCTCTTGGCGATATTGGCGCCTCAGGTCTTCTGCGATATCCATCCGGGCAATCCGTTTGAGCATTTCACCGTGACGGATCATTCTGCGATACCTGCCCACGTCCACCATGCTTTCGATTGCTTTCACCACCACGGCATCTTCTTTCAGAAGATTGCCGCTTTTGTTGCCCGCAAATGTGACACTGCCGGAATGGCGACGCAGGAAACTTATTTTCTCCCTGACCTCAAGAATGTCGCCGTGGCATAGGAGGCGCGACCAGAAGAGCCAGTCGCCAGCATTGCGCATCGTAAGGCTGCGTGAGTAATCGTCTTTGAAAAAAGCTTCGCGGCGGAACACCACGCAACTCGCATTATATACGTAGCAGGCCCAATATAAGTTGTGTATAAGATATTTGCGACCGTCGTATAGCTTGACGAAGCCTTCTCCTTGCTCGTCACTTTTGTCCCATCGGTCAAAAGTCTGGGTAGTGCGTTTGCCGTTCTCGTCGATGACATGTGTCCCTGAGATTGCCAGGACTGCTGAAGGATAATCCTGAAGCCCCTTTACCATCTTTTCAATGAAGTCAGGTTTGGCAGAATCGTCAGACTCTGCAATCCAGATAAAATCTCCCCGCGCTTCCTCTATCCCTTTGAACCATTGCCTGAAAGGGCTGCCGGAGTTAGATTCATTGTATGTAATCGACTTTACTTTGGAATTGCCACGATATTCCTCAATGATTTGCCAGGAGTCGTCAGTGGAACAATCGTCAAGGATAATCACCTCGAAATCACGGAATGTCTGTCCCAGCACCGATTCCATCCTTTCAGGGAGATATCGGGCATAATTATAATTGGGGACTATCACCGAAACCAGTGGATGGCTCATATACAATTTATGGAGAGCATCTGAAAACAAAGACAAACAAACCCGGAAGCACTCTTGTCAAGAGCCCCTCCGGGATTGTTAGTTGTTAAGCAAGTTGTCAGCCGGAGTCTATTATTCGGCGGCAGCCTCTTCAGCAGCGGGGGCTTCCTCAGCGGGAGCCTCTTCTGCGGCCTTGGCAGCCTCTTCCGCAGCCTTGGCGGCAGCGATTTCGGCTTTCTTCTTGGCTACCTCCTCTGCCTTGGCGGCGTTCTTGGCCTGCTCGGCGGCAAGACGCTCCTTGGCTGCGGCGGCCTTTTTGTCGGCGTCAGAAGCCTTCACGGCCTCCACTGCCTTCTCCTTGTTGGCCTTCCAGGCATCGAAACGACGCTGTGCTTCAGCCTCGTCGAAAGCGCCTTTCTTGATGCCACCCTGGAGGTGCTTCATCAGCAACACGCCCTCTTTCGAGAGGATGCTGCGGACAGTGTCAGTAGGCTGTGCGCCCACGTTGACCCAATACAAAGCTCGCTCAAAATTGAGTGTGATTGTAGCAGGATTAGTGTTGGGATTGTATGAACCAATCCTTTCAATAAACCTACCATCTCGTGGTGCCCTGCTGTTGGCGATTACAATAGGATAGAACGCATAGTTCTTGCGACCATGGCGTTGCAGTCTGATTTTTGTTGCCATTAAAAATGTATGTTAATGAGTTTGTATTGCGTCTCCCAGCCAGCTCGTGACCGGGAAATGCGACCGCAAAGTTACGGATTTCCTCCGACATATCCAAGCCCTTGGCAAAATCAAGAACAAAAAAGCATTAAAATTCACTGGGCATACAGACGCGATTCCACCACAATTAATTAAAAAAGCCCCACGTCTCTCGACGGGGGTGCTTCCTCACATTAATTCCCGTCAGCTGGCAATCGGGTCGCCCCGATGCATCACCGACGGAATTTACACACAATGAATAAAATGATCCGGCGTGTCTGCCACGCCTATTGATTCCCTTACGATCAGTTATTCTCTTAGTTGCCTTTATCAACCGCCCTCATAAGGTGCGGCTGATAAACCATAGTGCAAAGTTACAACTTCCGGTGGGTATTGGCCTCATGGCGTCATCGCTTCTTTGCCACTATTGTGTGGCTAACTTCACATATGGCGACATCGGCCTTGACGAGTATCTCCACGGTGCACCCCATAATGTTGCAAAACAAAATCTCCTGCCTACCCGGAGATTTTGCCGGCAGGCAGGAAATAGATATTTGTGGTATGTTGTCACATTTGCGGCAGGTCACAGGTTGGCAAGGTAGCGCTCCGCGTCAAGGGCGGCACGGCATCCGGAACCGGCGGCGTTGATGGCCTGCTGGTATGTCGGATCGGCGACATCGCCAGCAGCGAAAACTCCATCTACCGATGTGCGCGTGGACGGAGACTCGACTGTGATGTATCCCTCAGGAGTGAGGTCAATCTGGCCTCTGAACAGGGAAGTGTTGGGGTCATGGCCTATGGCGAGGAAAAACCCGTCGATGTCGATGTCGAAATGACGTTCGTTTGGCTCTCCCTTGCGTTCCACGATATGGGCACCCTCCAGGACCTCATCTCCGAAAAGGCCGGTGGTGTTGCAATTAAACAGAATCTCTATGTTGTCGCGTTCTTTCAGGCGGTCTTGCATCACCTGTGAGGCGCGCAGGAATCCCTTGCGGACGATGAGATACACTTTTGACGCGAGTCCTGAAAGATACATGGCTTCCTCGCAGGCAGTGTCGCCGCCGCCGACTACGGCGACTCTCTTCTTGCGATAGAAGAACCCGTCGCAGGTCGCACACGCAGACACGCCCATTCCGAGATACTTCTGCTCGTCGGGCAATCCGAGATAGCGGGCCGATGCTCCAGTGGCGATTATGACTGTGTGGGCCTTGACTTCACTTCCGTCGGCAAGTGTCAGGCGAAACGGACGCGATGAGAAATCGACCGAAGTAATTGTCTCGGCAATGATTTCCGCGCCGAACTTCTCGGCCTGTTTTCTCATTTCCGCCACGAGGTCGGGGCCCTGGATGCCACCCGGGAAGCCGGGGAAGTTCTCCACTTCAGTAGTGGTGGTCAGCTGTCCGCCGGGTTGCATACCCTCATACAGGACAGGGGAGAGGTTGGCACGCGAGGCATACACAGCAGCGGTATATCCGGCCGGGCCTCCGCCGATAATCACACAGTTTGATGTCTTCTCATTCATAATATCATTAGTTTTTTCATGGAGAGACTAATTATTAATTAGTCATATATGTCAACGCAAGTCGACAATCTCCACTCCGGGATACGCCGTCTTGTTGAACCGGAATGCTCCGGCAGGCATGGATTTTCCGGCGGTGATGCTTGTAATTTTCACAGTGGTCACTTTGCCCTTGGAGTCCTTGATGGAGATTTCCTGGGGCATTGATGTGGATGATCTCAGCGTGATTGTGGCCGACTCGAAATCGGCGGTCTTTTTTTTCGGGACAAGCTCAATACGCTCTGAGCCAGCTGGAGCCTTCAGCCGGCGGCACGTGAAATCTCGGTTCAACCCGGACAGAATCGAGAACGGATTTGTCTGGGCGAGCTCCTCAGATGTCGGCTCCGTGATGTTGACCTCCCCGGCTGACGGCGCGTAACTCCACTGGGTTTTCCCGTCATACCAGACTTTCATCTCCGGGGTTGAGATATGGAAATTCCGACCGGACAGGTTCATCGTGCCGGTAGATGAATTGCCATTGTTCCACACGGTGAAGACCACCGTCATAGACGGATGGCGTTTTATTGCCGCAATCATCTTGTCAAGCGATGATTGGGCGGATGGCTGGGCGGCATATATGGCCGGCATAGCTGTCAATATCATCAACAACGCTGCCAGTAAAATCCGTATGTGAGACTGTTTGTTTGTCATAATCTGAGATTTGTTGCGACATGGTCGCCGTGGCTGTCAGCGGTTGGTCAGTCATCATCGCGCAACTTGATGACACTGCCAAGCTGCATGGCATCTATCAGCACGCTCCTGGCTTTGCCTCCCGTGGCGGGACCGACAACTCCGGCGGCCTCAAGCTGGTCCATGATTTTTCCCGCCCGGTTGTATCCTATGGAATAACGCCTCTGAAGCGAAGAAGTTGACGCGACTCCGGTCTGGACGATTATCTGGGCCGCTTCTTCAAACAGCGGATCCCGGTCGGCAAGGTTGCCGGAGCCTCCTCCAAACGAGCCTTCATTTTCATCCATCATCGGCTCTGGCAGATAGTAGGCATGCTCGTAGCCGGCCTGATTGTCAATGAAATCGCAAATCCGGTGGACCTCCTTGGTGTCGATATATGCGCATTGCACACGGTCTATTGAGCCGTTGTGAGAGAAGAGCATATCTCCGCGTCCGATAAGCTGGTTTGCGCCGGGGCGGTCAAGGATTGTCTTGGAGTCGACCATCTGTGACACCCTGAAAGCCACGCGTCCGGGGAAGTTGGCCTTGATGAGGCCGGTGATGACATTGGTCGACGGGCGCTGGGTGGCGATAATCATATGCATACCCACCGCACGCGCCATCTGGGCGATACGGGCGATAGGGGTCTCGACCTGTTTGCCTGCCACCATTATGAGGTCGGCGAACTCGTCGACTATTATAACGATGTAGGGGAGATAGCGATGGCCCTTCTCGGGGTTCAGCTTCTTCTGCACAAACAGCTCGTTGTACTTCGTGATTTTCACAACGTGGGCATCCTTAAGCAGGTCATAACGGCGCTCCATCTCCACACAGAGTGAGTTGAGCGTTTTCACCACATTGTCCATATTTGTCACTATCGCCTCATCCTCATCGGGCAACTTGGCAAGGAAATGGCGTTCCAGGGCGTTGTAAAGGCTGAACTCGACGCGTTTTGGGTCGATAAGCACAAACTTCAGTTCCGCCGGATGCTTTTTGTAAAGCAGAGAGGCGATGATTGTGTTGAGGCCGACTGATTTACCTTGTCCCGTGGCTCCCGCGACGAGGATATGGGGCATGGCGGCCAGGTCGGCGATATACACATCGTTGGAGATGGTTGCCCCCATGGCCATTGGCAACTCGTAGTCGGTCTCCTGGAATGCCTTGGATGACAGGATCGAATGAATCGAGACCGTCTGGGCTTCATGGTTTGGAACCTCGATGCCGATTGTGCCTTTGCCTGGTATGGGGGCAATGATTCGGATGCCTTTGGCCGAGAGAGTCATTGCGATGTCATCCTCGAGACGCTTGATTTTCGCGATTCTGGTGCCTTCGGCTGGCACTATCTCATACAAGGTCACTGTGGGGCCCACCGTTGCCTCGATTTTGGAAATCTGGATGTCAAACTGCCCGAGCGCCCTTATGATGCGCTCTTTGTTGGCCTCCTGCTCGAGGATGTCATAGTTCTCTCCTGACTGTTCCACCTCATTGAGCAGCTCGATGCCTGGACGTTTATAATGAGAAAGTTCTGCAGTGGGGTCATATAGAGTGTCAGCCCCGACATGGGCGGGATCGGCAGACTCTATGGTGTTGGCTACCACGTCAAACGATGGGCCAGATTCCTCTCTTGCGACATCCTGCACATCATCCTCCGGGGGCGCTTCCTGCGACACAACCACTGCCTGGGTGGTTTCTGCAGCAGGGACTGATTCGGCTGCGACAGCATTAAATTTCTCATCGCTCCCCGCATCATAAATCTCCTCTGAGGTTTCGCCTCCGGCATCATAATTGCCGGATGTTGCCATTGCAGGCCGCTCATCAACATGAGCAGCCACGACAGCCATAGCCGGAGACAAGGGAGCCGCCTCGGTTTCATTGATGACATTGATTTCCCCGCCATCACCGATTGCGTATTCATCGTTGGGGTCGTCATCGTAATCTCCGAATCCGGCAGATACCGCCTCACGACGCTCATCGTGGTTGTCAGACGGGCCTTGGGCGGCATCTTCTGCAGCTCCATCACCTGTCTCGCGGAAATCTTCATCCTCCTTCATCGCCGCGATCACCTTTGCCTGGGCTTCCTCCCTTTCAAGGCGAATCTGCTCAGCCTTCTCGCGGCGAGCCTTCTGCATGGCGCGATACCTGTTGTAAAGCGTTATGAAGTCATTAAGATACAGATACACCACTGCGGCGACAAGAATCACCGAGACCAGAGCTGCTCCAATCCAGTCGACATTGGCCACCAGGAGCTGATTGAGCCATTGGCCGTGAATGCCTCCAAACAGGAAGTCTGAGCCGGCCCAAAGGGCGAAGAACCCGGCCACGACAGATATCGCCACCGCTACAAGCAGCGACTTGAAAGTGACCGACCAGAAATTGCATTTCTTTATTCCCATCAGGCCGAGCCCAAGAAGGACAAGGTAGATGATTGCAGTGAGTGACCCCAGGCCAAGTCCTTGGGCGAATATCATCTGGCCCACTACAGCTCCCACAGGCCCACCGCTGTTTTCCACCTCCACGCCGGACGATGTCATCTGTGAGACTGACAGGCTGCTTACCACGCTCTGGTCTGCAGGACCTGTGCGCATAAATGACAATGCCGCCACAAGCAGGTAGACGGCCACGCATATCAGCACCACCCCAAAAAAGGCGTGGGTGCGCTTGTCTTTGAAAAATTTCACAAAAGCAGTCTCCGACAGAGGCTTGCGGTCGGCTCGTGCGGCTTCCTTCTCAGCTGCCTTGCGCGCCTTTTCGGCGGCTCTTTCAGCATCCCTCACTCTTCGCTGGGCGGCTTTCTCTGCCGCGATTTCCTCGCGGCGCATCTTCTCGGCGCGTTCTCGCTGGCGCGCGCTGTCTTCCCGCCGGTCATATTCGCGGCTTCGCCTCTGGCGGTCTCGTTCGGAAATTTCCTCACGTTGCGCGACCGTGTCGCATGCGCTTCTGCGGCGCGCTCTCGTCGCAGGTTCGCGCCGGGAATCCTCGTAGCTGTCCCTCGACGCGTTGCGCTGGTCCCCGCGTGACGAGGATGCCACACGCTCCCCGTCGCGTGGCGGCCTCTGCTTGCGGCGGGGAGCTGCATCGGCAGGGCCGCCATAAAGGAGGTCGGGATCGTAGTCAATCCCGTTGGGAGAGTAATTATATGTATCCATTCAAGTATGTTCCTATGGGGTAAATTGATGCAAATTTACACAATTTCCACAACAATACCAATCCAAAATCGAGCTTCAGGGAAACTTTGTGCAAAAAACTCAAAAAGGGCGATATGCAGGTCAACATCTCGGAGATTTATTTTCATATACGACGGATAAAATGTAACTTTGTGGACGCGAACTGAAATTCCGGCTTACGAATGAAAGACGAAAAGTTACTTCCTGCGGCCCGGGAAACCCTTGAGAGGCATCTCAAGGCTCACGGGTTGAGGCGCACCCCCGAAAGGTTTGCCCTCCTTGAGAGGGTATTCTCCACCGGGGAACACTTTTACGTCGACGTGCTGTGCGAGGCGATGGAGCTGGAAGGATACCATGTGAGCCGCTCGACCGTCTACGCCACTATGCAGCTCTTCCTTGAGGCAGGCCTGGTGAGGCGTCACCAGTTCGGCAACCAGCCGGCCCAGTATGAGCGGGCCCTCCCCGGAATCTCAAAAAGCCACCTGCACCTGGTGTGTACCATATGCGGACGCGTCAGGGAGGTCAGGGACTCCGCGCTGACTGCCGACTTGTGCAGCCGGAAATACGCGGGATTCAAGGCCGAGAGTTGCGCCCTGTATGTCTACGGCACATGCGGACGCTGTCGGCGGCAGAAGACAAAAACAAACAGAAACCAATCATAGACAGAGACCTGCGCGATGCTGTCAGACAAGTTTCGCCATGGTCAACAAAAAAACAAGACAGAATGAAAGTTGACGTTTTGCTCGGCCTCCAGTGGGGCGACGAAGGAAAAGGAAAGGTGGTTGACGTGTTAACCCCGCGCTACGACGCTGTCGCCCGGTTTCAGGGTGGGCCCAACGCCGGCCACACACTTGAATTCGACGGCAAGAAATACGTGCTACGTTCAATACCCTCCGGAATTTTCCAGAGCGGCCAGACAAACCTTATAGGCAACGGAGTGGTGCTCGACCCTGTGTTGTTCCGTGAAGAGGCCGAAGCCCTTGAGGCATCTGGCGTGAATCTGAAGAAGGTGCTGAAGCTTTCTCGAAAAGCCCACCTGATTCTTCCGACCCACCGCCTGCTCGACGCTGCCGGGGAGAAAGCCAAAGGCGACGCGAAAATCGGCACCACAGGCAAAGGAATCGGTCCCACATACACAGACAAAATCTCGCGCAACGGCCTGCGCCTTGGAGACGTGGAGAATCCCGCCACGGCCAAGGGGAAATATGAGCCCCACCGCGACGCTCACCTGCGCAGACTCGCCGATATGGGCTGCCCGGCCGACAGCGAGACATTGGCCAGGATGGAGACCGCATGGCTCGATGCCATCGAGTATCTCAGGGGCTTCGACATCGTTGATTCTGAATTTGTTGTCAACAAACTCCTGTCCGAAGGAAAGAAAGTGTTGTGTGAAGGAGCCCAAGGCACCATGCTCGATGTGGATTTCGGATCATATCCTTTCGTCACCTCATCCAACACCGTGTGTGCGGGCGCTTGTACCGGTCTCGGAATCGCGCCCAACAGAATAGGGGAGGTGTTTGGCATCTTCAAGGCATATTGCACCCGCGTTGGCGCAGGGCCGTTCCCGACAGAACTGTTTGATGAGACCGGAAAGACTATACGTGATCTCGGCCACGAATATGGCGCGGTAACCGGACGCGAACGCCGCTGCGGCTGGATTGACCTTGTCGCCCTACGCTATGCGATTATGATCAATGGTGTGACCCAGCTGATTATGATGAAGAGCGATGTGCTTGACGGCTTCGACACAATCCGCGCATGCGTCGCATACAAGATAAACGGCAAAGAGACACGCGATTTCCCCTTCTCGATCGAGACCGGAAGCGTAGAACCGGTTTACGTTGACATCCCCGGATGGAAAACACCGATGACAGCCGTGACATCAGAGGCTCAATTCCCCGCCGCGTTCAAAGCATATATAGAATTCCTCGAAAAGGCATTGGCCACACCTATCACAATCGTGTCTGTAGGCCCTGACCGCACCCAGACCATCGAGCGTTGATTTCGTGTGTCGACGATGCCGTCGGCACACCGGAACGAACCGAATACACAATAAGCAATGATTGGTCAAGCCGGAGGCTCCACAGCCGGAGCTGCTCCGGCTTGATTTTGTCATAGCCATTATGCCGAGATACCGTTGCCTCAAAAGCGCATCAGGCGCCTTCCTCACGGAAGACGCCTGATTTTTAATTAAATCTCCTTTGTTGTAGATAAAGGGTTGGAGCGAAACGCTCCAAAATAACTAGGTGCAATCAGTAATTTAATAACGAACGCCCGGCACGCAATATTGTGTGCCGGGCGTTATTTTTTTTACAAAAAAACAACAAAAATTATTTGATATTGATTTTCAGTGCATTCTGCGCACGGATGGCTTTAGCCCGTGCCTCTTCGAGTGTGTCGGCAGTAGCCAGTATCACTGCCATTCGGCGGTGACCCTTTACCTCCGGCTTGCCGAAAATACGCATCTGCACACCCGGTTCGGCCATCACCTGTTCGAGATTATCAAATTCAACCTCCTTGGTGTCACCTTCGACCACCACCGCCCTTGAGCATGAAGGGCCATAGAAGCGTATCGCGGGAACAGGCAGGCCAAGCAACGCGCGGGCATGCAGCCCAAACTCGCTGAGATCCTGGGAAATCATCGTCACCATACCCGTGTCATGGGGGCGGGGTGAGACCTCGCTGAAGATAACGTGGTCATCCTTTATGAACAGCTCCACTCCGAAGATACCGTAGCCGCCCAGAGCGTCAGTGATTTTCTTGGCAATCGCGCGGGCTTCTTCAATGGCCTGCTGGCTCATAGGCTGAGGCTGCCAGGATTCGCGGTAGTCTCCGTTTACCTGGATGTGGCCAATTGGCTCGCAGAAAGTCGTGCCCGAGACTGATCTCACTGTGAGCAATGTGATTTCGTAGTCGAAACTTACGAATCCCTCTACAATCACACGTCCGGCTCCGGCACGTCCGCCTTCCTGCGCTTCTTTCCAGGCGGCCTCGATGTCTGCCTCGGTCTTGATGGTGGACTGTCCGTGGCCCGACGAACTCATGACAGGTTTCACGACACATGGGAGGCCGATTTCCTCCACTGCCTGCATAAACTCCTCGCGTGTGTTGGCGAAGCGGTAGGGAGAAGTAGGTATGCCCAGCTCCTCGGCGGCAAGGCGACGGATGCCTTCGCGGTTCATCGTGAGCCACGCCGCTTTGGCCGTAGGGGTGACGTTGTAGCCTTGTTTCTCGACCTCCATCAACACCGGGGTCGCGATAGCCTCCACCTCGGGGATGATGTGGTCGGGGTTTTCCTCTTTGATGACCTCGAGCAGTTTTTCGCCATCAAGCATGTTGAAGACGCGGCTGCTATGGGCCACCTGCATCGCAGGTGCGTTTGCATACTTGTCGCAGGCCACTACTTTAACGCCGTAACGTTGCAGCTCGATTGCGACTTCCTTTCCAAGCTCACCGCTGCCAAGGAGCAGTGCTTTCTTTCCCGACGGGGTCATTACAGATCCAATCTTTGTCATCTGGTCT
>Ga0137306_100350_pt1 | contig 69198 bp, 41 predicted proteins | sample Inofroosms_March_FD_97187 | JGI IMG/M metagenome (GOLD analysis project Ga0137306, IMG submission 97187) | Mouse cecal microbial communities from Vienna, Austria - N-Acetylneuraminic and N-Acetylglucosamine D2O microcosms_March | ecosystem: Host-associated > Mammals > Digestive system > Large... | reverse complement strand
CTCGCAGGGCTTGAGATTTATCATTACGCGGTTTCGGCGGAGGTAATTGAAGAAAAGTTCAAAGCGTATCAGCAGATGCCCTCCTATGAAGGACCAGACGGCAGAAAATGACACATATTGATATAGATAATAATAGATAATATTTCCAGAAAACATCTTGACAACCCCAAAATAGTAGTGTATAATAGAACACGGTTAAGCGCCCAGATAGCTCAGTCGGTAGAGCAGAGGACTGAAAATCCTCGTGTCACTGGTTCGATTCCGGTTCTGGGCACTGCGCGGGTGTAGTTCAATGGTAGAACACCAGCCTTCCAAGCTGGATACGTGGGTTCGATTCCCATCACCCGCTTTACATGAGCAGTTTGCAACCGTAGCCATATAGACAGAGATTTGAAAAAATTAAAAAAATTTTAAAAAGTGGTTGACAAACAGAACAAGATCATGTATACTTTATTAAGTCTGATGCAGATAAATAAATATGCGATAGTGGCGTAGTTGGTAACGCGCGACCTTGCCAAGGTCGAGACCGCGGGTTCGAGCCCCGTCTATCGCTTTTTTATTTTTAGCCTGCAAACCTTAGATTTATGAGGTTTGCAGGTTTTTGCTTTTCTGACAGGGAACCAATTTTTGGCTGCCTGTTCTCTGAAAATTATGATGGAAAAAATAAATCCGGGTAAATTTGAATCAGAATTTTATCTGGCTGTATTTGCGGAACATCAGATAGTATACAAAATACCCTTCTAAAACTGTGCAAAATCCACAATAAATTCCAAATTTTAACAGATATGACAATAAAAATTAAATTAATGTAAAATTCTTTAGTGAAATGAAAATGTTCATTCACTTAAAAAGGGTTATCAAAATGGCTAAATATTGAGATAATGTAACTCGTAAGACCAGCCTTATTTATTGGCGCTGGTTTGTACTGTTAACGGGCATGACTGATGCATGCTCATTCATTATCAAAGAAGGGAGACTATGGAAATGTTTAAACGAAAATTGTTTAAACGGGCTCTGCCAATCATTCTGAGCGTGGCGATGGTCTTTGAGACCATGCCGGCGACGGCGCTGGCAGCAGAGAGTCAGACAGTGGAAAGTACCGCGTCAGATGAGACTGCCGTGCCGGATGACGCGCAGGACAGCGTGCAGAATGCAGAGCCTGCGGACTCAGCGGACAGCGCGGAGAAGTCTGGCACAGAAAGCGGGGATACACCGCAGGAAACTGGCGGATCGGCGCAGGCGGAGACGGACACAGCACAAAAGGAGGAGAGCACTGGTTCAGATACAGAATCGGCGCCGCAGAATGCAGATCCAGCGGAATCCGGTACTGCAAAATCCGAAACAGCAGAATCCGAAACAGCGGAATCCGAAACTGCAAAATCTGAAACAGTGGAATCCGAATCCGCAAAGTCCGAGACTGCGGAATCCGAGACGACAGAGGCAGAAGCAGGGATTGAAGCTGCCGCTGACGGCGAGACCCCGTCCCAGACAGAAGCGGAGACGCTCGTTACAAGAATTGTTGCAGAAGATACTGATTTTGATAAACCGATAAATATTAAAGACAGTACTGGCGAAAAAGTTGAATATACTTTTACGCGCAGGCTCAGTGAAGCGGGGCTGGACTTTTTTACAACCTATCGGGAAAAAAGCGGATGCGGAAAATTTCAGGAAGAAATCGCTGGAAAAATTTATGTGGAAGTTGACGGCGAGCGGATCGATGGGCTTCATGACAGACTGACATACAAGTGGATTAGAAAAGCCGCAGCAGAAGGGGAGACAGACCAGACTTTGACGGATGCAGTCCCCACAGATGCAGGCAGATATGAGCTGGTAATCTCGATGGACACCGACGGCGTTGACGGACTCTGCAAGAAGCCGGAAAAGGATCTGGTGGTCTCATTACAGATTGAGAAGGCAGAGATTGAGCTGTTTTTTTCCAGTTATGTAAATCCTGTAGAAACAGCGCAGGATTTGATCGATTGGATCAATGAGAAGTATATCATCCAGTATAAAGGAGATTATACATATCATGTCAGCAGGGAAATCCTGGCTGTCGAGAACGGTGTGCTGCCCATCCATCTGTTTGTGATGGATGAGAGCGGCAAGCGCCAGCCGATGAAGGCGACAGACCTGTTTGAGAGGGCAAAGGATTATGTGCTGACAATTGACGAAATTGCACTCACAGAGCAGGCAGGCAAAAATTATACCCTGTCCGTGAAGGAGGTTTATCCGGTCGAAGTGGGCGGACTCCAGGATACAGAAGTCCGCTTTGAGCTGAAAGATCCGGGCAGAGAGCTGATCGAAGAATACGCCTCGGAGAAAGAATGGAAAATCGAGGATGTGACCAAGGATCTCTTCACAGAGCCTGTGAAAGAAGGGGATACCGTCACAAAGCTCGGCGGTGCACCAGCCGTATATATAAAGGGTGAGGACGGAAAGTATAATACTGTCCTTGAAGGCGCAGTGCCGGAGGCGAAGTGGTATACACGGATTCAGCCAGATGGAGGCTATAAGATTGACAAAGAGTTAGGCGAAATAGAAGATGATGATTTTGTCTACAAGCCAATGGCATCAAATCCCAAGGACGCCGGTGAGTATTTTATCATATGGAGTTATGCCGGAGATAACAATGCATATGACGGCGCGCACAGTGATCCGCTTAAATTTACGATTGATCCGGTGCCGGTTGTCATCAAAACCAGCGGGGAGAGCGTGGCGGCAGCAAACTTCCGTGACGGTATGTCTTATGAGGATATTCAAAACGCGCTGGCATCCGTTTCCTACGGTGTTTATCCAAAGGTAAAAAATGAGACAACAGGTGTTATCGAAACAAGTGATAAGGCCCTGGACATCGCGCCGGATTTCTTTGGAACATCCTACGGGATGACCAATACAGACAGGACACAGTATTTTGTGCCTGAGTTTGTGCTTCAGCGCCGTGTGAAAAGAATCACAGAGAAAGGCGGCTTGACAGTGGACATTGGCTCGCTTGATTCTGATGACCCTCATGAACCTCGTGCCGTAGACTGGAATACAGTACCTAGAAATGAAGACCTTCGTATTGTGATGGACGACGGCTTTGATGAAATTTCTGACGACGAACTACCAATAGAGTATAAATATGGTCAGTCACGGGATAAGATTGAGTCTATAGAGTTCGAGTTCAGAGTTTACTTTACAGGAAACAAAGTCGTTTATAAAAACGGCGGAGCAATGATTACTGGTGTGCCAGTAACAGACGTGACAACCAGCGCGGCAAACAAAAATTACCTCGCAGATGTCACCAAAGAGACCCTTGAACAGACTGCGGTCGCTGTACCTGTCGAAAAGATGAAGACAGAGACGGTACAGCTTGTCACAGATGGCATCGTGGATGCATTTATCGCGGACAACAAGGAAATGCTCGATCCACAGATTCCAGATAACAGCACGCCAGAGGCTGCACATGCGCTCCATCCGGGTACACTGGAACAGCCTGCTGTAAAAATCTTTGACAAAAATGCACTCTTCAAAGACCGCGCATCTTACAAGAAAGCAAAAGTTCACAAGCTGAATGAAAAGGGTGAACTTGACGCGGCATTGCCCATTGAACCTACAGATGATACGCTGGAATACAGGTGGAGTTTTACGACACTGAAAAATTATGAGGCGTATCTCGAGAAATGGGACGAAGAGCAGAGAGAGTACGCAGATTTTAACGAGTTTTATATTAAAAATGACTTGGGAATGACAAATGTTGATGACGGCTCACTGGATGCTTTCAAAGGGGCAGGTCTGTACCGTCTGACAGTCACTTACAAAGACCCAAAGAACGAGTACCGTGCTGAGGCGGCGGAGATCTTCTTCAAGGTAGAGCGTCAGGAGATCGTCATTGTGCCATCCCAGCAGTATGTGAGAGTCGGAGATAAGATTTCAGATTGGAAGGAGAATACAGAACAGAAAAATGAAATCAACAAAGATTTCACAATCTATAAACTCCCGCACAACAGCATGGAGGCATTCAGCCAGCTTACAGATGAGGCAAAGAAAAGCTATGTGCTGCCAACAGCAGAAGAGATCGCAGCATATGAGCAGAAGGAAGGCAGAAAGCCCGATTTAACACTGGACGGCGTGGCTTGGGATCTGCTGAGGAAAGAGAAGAATCCTGAGACCGGTGAAGATCTGGACCCGGCAAAATGGATTAACGCATATACCCCATATGGAAACTTTGGTACGAATCTTGCCTACGGCGCGGTAGTCCACTGGGAAGGTGAAGATAATGGACCGAAGTTTATTGCCGGTGATGACTTCAATAACTATACGACTCTTGATGTAAAGACATACAGGGCGACAGGCGAGTGGAAGCACCATGAATCAGTAAGTGCAGTAAACTTCTATGACCAGCAGATTTTTGTCGAAGTGGATACAGACAAGATCCGTGCGCTTGGCCATGAGTACAATGGAGAAGCGGTGGACTTAAAGAAAGTGTCTGAGGCGCTGGTATTCTACACCGACGAGGCGCTGACAGAGAGCAGCAGGCTTCCGGCGGAGCAGGCAGCAGGCATTGTAAATACGACGGACACCTATAACCCCAAGAAAATCAATATCTACTGGGAGAAGATCGGTGCGGGTGATGAGGTAATCGCGACATATGCCAATAGCAATGCAGTATTTGGCGGTACCTACAGGCTTGTACTGCGCTTTGAGGGCGGCGAACTGTCCGCAGTAGAAGACAAGCCGGAGAGCGCGCAGGAGGATGCACCAGTACAGACATATGCACCGTTAAATGGCGATGGCTGGCTCGAAAATGCCTCCGTCTTTACCGTTACACCGCGCGAGATTACCATCACGCCAAAGACAATGAAGGCAGAGACCCTCTTTGCAGGTGACACGGCAGAGAATCTTCTGACGGAAGGAATGGATGTCCAGAACCTTGTCGAGAAGGATAAGAAGTTTTTCGAGTACGCCGAAATCGCAGCCGGAAATTTCGATACTTGTTTTGATGGAAAAAATGAGGACGGCACCGACCGTGAGAGTTTCCGCTATAAATACAATATCGACAAAAATGGAGGCTATCCTGCATTTAATGGAAAAGCAGACTATATTATTCAGGCAGATGGAAGGGATATAGAATCCCCGGAAAAGGTATATCTGAGAACCAACAGTACCTATACTGTCAAACTCCAAAATGAGCTGGCATCGCCATTAGCAGAAAGCTATAAGGTTCAGTACGGTACAGCAGCAGTGCAGATTACCCAGCGGGGAAGCGCTGACATTGGTGAGATTGATGATAAGCTTTCCGCTAAGGGCATCAGCTATGAACTGAATGACAGCATCTATACAATCAGACCGCGTGGCGCTGTTCAGTTCTACTATGAAGATTCAGAATCTTCCTTGGAAGTCTTTAACAGGGATGACGAGACCGAAGTATTAAAGAACACAAATGTATTAGGCTTTAGAATTTATGCACCCAAAGAGTTTCACAATACAGGATTGCAGGAGAATTTTGTTTACAAAAATGCAGTCTGGAACGCGGGCGGATATTTCTATGGCAGTACAGAGTGGCAGGAATCAGAGGATGATTATTACATTGATGTCGTGTTCCCGCTGGCAAAAGAGGATACAGAGCGTTCTTTCAGCATTACATGGGAAGAGGGCTACACAGAGACTTTTGCTCTCGCAGATCTTGTGCTCGAGGAGGATCTCCGCAAAGCAGTTGCGCCCAAATCCATCGCATTTAACGGCGTGGCGGGCAAGATGGCAGTGGGTGAGACACAGCAGCTTGATCTCAAGATCACCAAGGCGCAGTTAGGCGATGTCATCAATATCAGATACCGTTTAAAGGGCGGGGAGACAAAGAACGAATTTATCAGCATCGACCCGGAGACTGGTATTGTGACCGCACTCAAGGCGGGCAAGACAGCAAATGTCGTGGAGGCATATCCTGTCTATAAGGATGCGAAAGGAAACTTTGTGCCCGTACTGGATAAGAAGGGCAAAGAGGCAAAAGCTGCCTCGGCGAAAATTACCGTCACAGAAGTGACAGCCTCCGCAGTGAAAAAGATCACAGCGCAGGACGATACGGCAAAGATTTATTTTACAGTGCCAGAGGACGGATACCGCAGAGAGATCTATGTGGTGGATGTCACAAAGGGCACAGCGTATGCAGACAGAAAGAAATAGAAACCAGCAGACTTTAATGAGGCGATTGCCGGTATCCAAAATGGCAAGTGGAAAGCCGCTGGATTTGCTAAAGTACAGTATTCCACTGCAAAAAATGAAAAGCTGGATAAGCTTGAACAGGACAAAGTATACGACAAGAAACTAAAAGCACATATCGTCACAGTGTATGGGCTGGAAGCAGGACATGAGTACACCGTGTATGTCAGAAATGTCAGTGCGGCAAGAGCGCTCGATGATGGCTCAGTGGTAGCGCTCTCGGCAAACGGCAGCGTTAAGAGCTTTAAGATGACAAAGCCCATGGCTAAGGATCTGGAGCTTGGCTTTACGGTAAAGACTGATGAGAACGACAAGAAGAACACCGTGACCCATCCTGTAAATCCAGATGGCACCGTTGATATGAGTCGTTACACAGTAGAGCTTTCTGCCAAGAAAGCACAGCTGAATGTATATGGACTGTTCTCAGACAAGGCAGGCGGCAATGACTCGGCAGAGGATCAAGACAGACGGAGATATTCGCTGATTCCAACAGTGAAGGAAGAGAAGGCGGCACTGAAAAATTACCAGCTTCCCAAACTTGCGTTTGCTGTGTATGATGAATGGGTAGATGAGCCGTTTAAGAGCGGGCAGACACCGTCAAAGTACGCGGCAGTCAGCAATAAAGGACTGGTTACCTTAAAGGGCGTAGACCTGAATGGTATAAAGACCGTTTATATTTATGTGAGAGACAATTTACAGCATGAGAGTAAGTTTGATTATGATTCTGACGCTTCGATTTCTCTCACGATTACCGCAAAGCCGGCATCTTTTGCAGGCAAAAAGGTCAAGATGAAGGTTGGACAGCAGATCAAACTGTCAGATTATCTTGAGTATAAGGATGAGAAGAAAAAGAAACTCCCAAATTACCGTTCCTGTGGCGTGACGATTTCGAAGGAAATGATCGCAATGGCAGAAGCCAGCGGTTATGAGATTGAAGATAACGACGATGCGGGTGATAAGATTCATGACTGGAGAATCACTGCGACAGCACCGAACAAGACACCATTTGACCTGATCGTGACAGATTATGACGCGGAAGGCAAACCGATGGAGACAACGGTCAAGCTGGCTTCGGCACAGATAGATCCGGTAAAGGGAATGAAAGTGACCTATGTGGACGACCAGTATATCACCATCAACTTTACCCATCCAAGCAATATGAATGACGACGACGACGGCAGAGTGTATGAGTATGCGCTCGAAGTGAAGGATGCGAGAGGGAATGTGGTTGATAAGGTAATCATCAGCAATCCAAACCGTATTTTTGACATTGACGGGATTAACGCCAAAGAACTGAAAAATGCACAGTCATGGATTCAGTATGATACAGATGTAACTGATACAAATGGCAGGAAGTATTTACAGTTTAATATTGATGATTCTGACCCAAAACTTACACAGGAAGAACTCGATAAACAGTATACAAATACCTTTAACTACTATACTGGCGAAAAGACCAAAACAAAGACTTTTGCATACACCTATCACAACAGCAAGCTGGTAAGGCTTTCTTCTTACACACTTTCGCTGACACCGCTGTATGAGAACCAGCAGGCGGCAAAGGCAGCAACAGCTAAGGCGAAGACCACCAATATTCCGGCAAGCCGTGAGAACGTTGACCTTACAGGGCAGGATTCTATAGACCGGCGTGGCGGAAACGGAATTGATATTACATCGAAAAAGAATCAGGTAACAAAGGGGGCAAATCAGGAATCTGAAGAATCAGATCAAAAAGATGCATTTGCAAATAAATACAGATTTATCTCTGGAAATACCTATACCCTGAAACTGCAGGATTCTTTTGGCGAGCTGCCGCGGGACAGAGTTTCCGATACCCTGACATGGAAGAGCAGCAATCCAAAGACTGCCACAATCAAGGCAAACGCAGGTACCTATACAGCAACGCTCAAGGCAGTCAGCAAGGGCAAGACCACGATCACTGTGACCTCGAAGGTGACGAAGAAGGTCATAGCGAGATGGGCAGTATCCGTATCCGCAGTCAAAGACGGCAGCAGCTACGGCGGAGATTATGAGCCGACATGGGATGATGGTTTCTATGAGAACATCCTTGCGTTGTATGATCCATATTATGAGGGAAAACTTGAAGTATTGACTGAGAGTGTACCACTAACGATTCAGGACGGATGGACTTGGATATCCTTTACAGCACCGCATTACGGGGAGTACACCTTCACGTATTTTGCAAAAAATGAAGAGGATGAAGATTGGGAGGAACTGTCAATATCAGAATTTTATGACAGCAGAAATGGCAGGACAATTTATAGCGATGATGGCAGTTCGATTTTCCTTGAGGCAAACCAGAAAGTTTATTTCAAGTTAGAGGGTGCAATGACAGTCAAAGTAGAAGGTGAAGAGTTTGCACGGCTGACCAAAGAGCATACCAAGGAAGCCCCGCTTGAAGTAAAGGCTGGGTATGTAGCATTTACAGCATGGGAGGACAACTGGTATACAGTCTATTTTAATGGAAAAGAACACGAATATTATAATGCTTATTCTATGCAGGCAGGTAAGACAATATATATTCGGGCAGAAGTGGCTGGCAAGATGTATGTTGTCGCTGAAGCAGAACCCATAGAGCTTGGAAGTGCATCAGCGCGCACCGTGAAACTTGACAAGGACAACCAAAAGGAATATATCAGCTTTACAGCCAAAGTTGTCGGCGCATATAAGCTGACATATGACAAGGTTAAGGGAACTCATGTTAGCATTAAGGGTTCAATGAGATCATCAGAAGCTGCACAGGCAGCAGATACAGACTCGAAAGAAACCCGCTTTATAACGCTCAAGGAAGGCGAGACAATTTGTCTGCTTATCGAGGCGGAATCTGAAATCACAGATGCAAAAAAAGAATTTAGCATCACAGTTTCAGTCGAGGCAGAAGAGCGCAGAAAAGTAGAAAATTCTACCATTACGATTCCGAAAGGAAATACAGAAATAGTCGAGTACGTTATACCCGCATTCACCACGGAAAAAGCACAGTTTATCTTTGCTGTGACAGGTGAGGAAGGTACAGAGATTTCGGCGTATTATGATCAGGACTATAATATTATTAGGAATGTGAGTGCAAATACGTTGACAGTATCGAAGGCTTCTGATGCTAAGTTGAAGGCAGGCGACAGCATCTATATCGAGATAGAAGCAGGCGCAGGCAAGGCAGGCGACGACAAGGCAAAAGACGCTGTACTGACAGTTGTACAGGTGCCAGTCACAACGCTTGCGGACACATCAACGATCAGCATTGACAACCAGACACAGCAGTGGTACACCTTTACAGCACCCAAGGCAGGATTCTATGAGTTTGGCGTGACGGTGGCTGCAGGGGCTGAAAACGATAAGACACCGGTACATGATGTAGCAATTCGTTTTTACAAGGAATTGTTTGATTCAATTCTGTTTTCCGAGCCAGTTAGCGCGGACGGGACAAAGATCCTGAGTATGAAGGCTGGACAGACCGTTGCACTTCAACTCAAGTCTGACAACAAACTGCCAGATATCACAAAGGAAGACGGCACAGAAGAACCCGTGAAATCCGATGTGACCGTATCCGTGAAGGCACTTGACGTGAAGCCGTTGTCTGTAAACAAGGGTGAGCACGTAGAGCTTCCAGCAAAGAGCGAAGAAGCGCGCTACTATTCATTTACGGCAGCTGTGGGGGCTACATATGAAAAAGTATGGGAGCCGTCGGACAGTAAGACCGATAATGCGAAGGTGACAATGCTCACTTCCATAGAACAGGTATCCGATCAGGCATCTGATGGTCAGACAGCATCCGTGGACTTAAAGGTAGGTGACGTCCGTTACATCAAGGTTGAAATACAAGACCCTGAGAGTGACAATCCTGTAAACGGTACACTCACTGTAAAGGCGGAAAATCTGAATGCAGATACATTGACAGCAGGGCAGTCTTATCCGTTCCATCTGGAATACAAGGGCGGCAAAGACGCTGAAAAGGTAGTCAAGTTTACCGCTCCGGTGAAGGGAGAGTATGAAGTTACCACAGTTTGTGAGAAGAATGAGCAGAGTGGTCTGTCATATGAGCTTCCCTCAGTAAAAGTGCTCGGTAGTGACACAACGGTTTCGACACCAAATGACACTGTAGAGTTTGAAAAAGGTGAGACAAAGTACTTCAGGCTGTCCTTCAAGTCAGAAGGTGAAGTACGTGAAACCAAGGGAACAATTACAGTTACCTCCCTTGCAAAACCGCTGGATAAAGATGTCGAAGAGATCAAGGTAACATATGATACAACAAAGACATTTAAGTACATCATTCCTGAATCAGGACGCTATGAGTTCAAGGCAGAATTTGACAAGGAGACAGCTTCTGTTACATGGAACAATGGCACAGCGGAAGATGGAAATTACTACAAAAAGAACACAGAACTGACAGTAGAAGTTGAAGGAACTGATGAAGGCATAACAGCAAATGTGAAATTGTACAAACCGTCATTGATCAGTACAACTTCGTTCAATGCAGGCAAGAATAAGCTCGAGCTGAAGGCAGGTGAGACAAAGTATTATGAGCTGAGTACCACTGAGGCAAAGAAGTACAGCTTTGAGGTTACAGATTTAACAAATGGCACGGCAATCCCCGAGATCAAGTATGTAACTGGTAAGACAGCGAATAATTGGGATACATTATCAGTAGACAGATCATACACATTGCCAAAGAACAGCAGCATGATTCTAAAGGTAACATCACCCAGTGCGAAAAAGGGTGTGTCATGCAGTCTGGACATCACAGAAAACACAGCGTTGAAGCTGGGTGACAATGCAGTCACAATCGATGCAGGCGCGTCTGTGACAATGACTTATCGTGCATTGGAGGCAGGCTATTACAGCTTTAGTGTAAACCAGCCTGATGCACAGCTTGTACTGAAGGTTAATAATGGTACACCAGAGATTGGCAGCAGCTTCTATGAGTGTAATTCATTTAGCGTAGGAGCATCCTGCGATTACACGATAACAAACGAAGGCAGCACTGCCGTAACGCTTACAGTCACAATAAAGGAAATCGAACCTGTTGTGCTGGAACCGGGCAAGGAAGAGCCGAAAGCCAAAGACGTAGCGCTTGGCGCAGGCGAAAAGATATACTTTGAACTGAAATCATTTAAGAAGAGTGATTATTGTATCAAAATCACAGACACCAGCAAGGGAGAAGATCTGTGGATCAAGCTGGATGGCAGCTCAGATTTCAGTCAGTATAAAACAGCGGATGGCTACATCATTGATAAGGAGCTGAATGGTAAGAAGATACTCACCATCAGAAATGACGGTATCAAGGAGACAAAAGTCAGCGTAGAGTTTACCGTATCCGAGACACAGCCGCTGACTGCGGACCCAGTCACGCTCGGCAAAAATGAGATCAGAAAGTTCAGCTATCTCGCGACAGAGGACAACAGATATCTCATCAGCAGAAACAATGACGACAAGGATCTGAAACTGAATCTTTCCGTAAAGAGAATTAATGGTAATGGTGAGACAGCCTCGATAGTGGACGAGGCAGGCAACTGGAAAGAAATCATTCTGAACAAAGGCGATAAACTGATCGGTACGCTGTCATATAAGCCGGCAGACACAGACAAGAAGGCAAAGGATACGCAGACCGTGACGGTAACAGTCGCACCTGTTCAACCAGTGAATATCGACGCAGAGACGATACCCGAAAACGAGACTACAAAGACCGTGAAGCTCGAGCCGGTAACAATCGGCGAGAAGGACAATCCGTCAAGATGGTATCAGTTCAATGCCGCAGAAGATGCGACATATCAGTTTGCACTGACAGATGCATATGGAAATACGATTGACAACAGTGAAACGGCACCTGTAATGAAATGGTATTATCATATTACAGATGACACCAAAGGAAAGAGGCTGACCGAGCAATACATGAAGGCAGGCTCAAAGCTCTATATCAATGTAAACTGCGACAAGACCTATACACTCCAGTATACAGTATCCAAGGCAGTGACACAGACAGGAGTTCAGGTACTTGATTTTGAGTATAAGGATGAAGTGCAGGAAGTGAAGTTTGTTGTTCCGCGCGGCGGAATCTACAAGATTTCAGCAACGGCAATCCGTGGCAGTTTTGACGTGAGTGCCAAGCTTGGTAAAGATTCAATTCTTGAAAACGGCATTCTGTCATTTACGGCAAGTGACAGCAAAAACACAACCTTCTTAAATCAGGATGACGTTGTGACAATCAAGGTTACGGCACAACAGTCCGGCAAGGCTTCCGTATCACTCCGCATTGATGAAGTGAGCACTGCGGACACGCTGGCATTAGGCAAGGAAGTCAGCGGCATCGGAAATACAAAAGACGACAGCTACTATGAGTTCCGCGCAGACAAGGAAGGCTTGTATGCAATTACAGCCATCGGTGAACCGGCTGTTACATATTCTGTGGAGCCTTTTATGAAGGACGAGAACAGTACGTTAAAGCCGGATGCAACAGTGACAGGTACAGAGTATACAAAACTGAATGCGGGCGACAGAGTTGTTGTAAAAGTTGCAAAAGGAACAGAAAAGGCATACACTCTGAAAATTGAAATGGTAAATACCGTATCTCTCGATGGCGGAAACACAGAAGAGAAACCTTTTGACGTGACAGCAGCTGACGGATACTATGGATTTACTACAGAAAAGGCGTATGTACGATATACAATTCCGGCAGACGGCGACTATTATATTGCAGTACAACCCATTAACAATAGTATATCTGTTTTTGATGAAACATGGAGTACTCCGCAGACAGATACCGCAAGAAATCAGCCAGATATGTATTCTCGTAAAAAGGATGAGACTGTGACCTTCACCTTGACAAGTAATATGCCAAAGGATAACAAAAATTCTGAGAAGTATGAAGAGGCACAATTCAGGCTGATCGTCAGAAGAGCTGATTCGACAATCGGAGTGAATGAGACAAAAGCAGGTACACTGGACAGTAGGGAAACAGTAAGCTATATATTTACGCCCACAGAGGAGGGCACCTACATCATCCGCTTTGAAGGTTCAAACTGTACGCTTGATTCTTATAGCGACGGCAAGGAGATTGAACTCAAAAAGGATGAGAAGCATACATTCACAATACAGAATAACACATGGAACAAGGCAGGCATCTATCAGCTGACAGTGACAAAGCTGAATCCGACAGCACTGACCTCAGGCGTGACAGCAGAGGGAACGCTTGAAAAGAATCAGACAGTATATTACCAGTTTACATCAACAAAAGCAGAACTTACAGGCTATCAGGTTTACATCAGCGGAACAGAAGTTCAATCCAATATAAAGTACTTAGACAAAGATGGCGCTGAGCTCTCGAATGAACAGATTACTGGCAATGCGGAATATAACTTAAATAAAGATGAGAAGCTCGTACTCAAAGTAAAGAATACAGGCACAAAGAATACAGGCTTCAAAGTGACTGTCAAGAAGATTGAATACACACCAGTCAATGCAGATACACCCGTATCGCGCACTTTGGATGCATACGAAAAGGCGTACTATGAATTTACAGAAGGAGCATCCGAGACAGGAGTTACCTATCATGCAGTGCTTGACAGTGAAAGCGACAAGGTTAACATTGGCTCTATACAGGTAGCAAGAATTGGCGCTGATGGCAACCTCGGAGCGTTTGAAGCACTGACAGACACAGAGCGTAAAGTTACATTAAAGAAGGGCGAGAAGCTCAGGCTGGCTGTATTGAATAAAAATAACAAAAACGCAGGTTTTGAGCTGACGGTCAAAGATCTGACCGAACCCGAAATCACGTATGAGCCGCTTGCCCTGAATGAGACCAAGCTTGGCAAACTCATCGCAGAGCAGAAAGCAGGCTATGAGTTTACAGCAGGTGACGCAGCAGAAGACGGAACCGCATACACCATATTCTTTGATGGTGAGACATGCAAATACAGCCACATCATCATAGTAAAAGGTGAAGATAACAGCAGTAAGGAAGAGGTGGCTGAATCCGGTAAACTCGGAACCGGCAGCAAGGAGCTGACCTTAAAGAAGGGGGACAAGGTACGCTTTACAGTAAGCGGAGCAGGAAAAAAATACGAACTGTCTGTCAAAAAGGTCGTATACACACCACTCACACTGGGCAAAACAGCAACAAGAACCCTTAGGGTAGGCGAGAGCGTATATTATGAGTTTACGGATACGGCAGCCGAGGAGAAGAAGACAACAACCTATCATGTATTCGGCTCAAGTTATTCAGTCAGCAAAGTGACCGTGAACGAAGACAAGAGCACAACGGTTACGGCGCTTGCAAAAGCATCAGAGTATGAACTTGGGAAAGGTGAGAGCCTGCGGTTTAAGGTGACAAATACAAATACTGATACAGGCACGGTAAATCTGACCATCCGTGCAGTTGAGTACAGCGCAATGGCACTGGATACGCCGGCAGAGGGCAGACTCAAAACGAATGAGTATGCATATTATCAGTATACCTCACAGGAAGACCCCGCAGAGGGCGAGACCGCGGTGAAATACCATATTTACGGAACCGCAAAATATCAGGCACGTACAGTAACCGTAAATGAAGACCAGAGCACGACTGCAACAGCATGGATGGAAGATGCAGCAGAAGTTTCATTAAAGAAAGGACAGACCGTCCAATTCAGAGTTACAGGTCAGGATAGTGATACAGAAGGCTACAGTCTGACCATAACAAAGTTTGCAGAGAAGCCGATTACGATCGGCGCCACAGAACAGGGCAGTCTTGCCAAAGGGCAGAAACTTGTCTATGCGTACACGTACACAGGTGAGACACCGGCATCTTATATCATAGCAGCCAAAGAGAACGGAACGACGATCGCTATGGCTGTAAATGGCACCTCAGTTGAAGCACAGGAAGCTTTTGAAATGAAAAAGGATGAGAAACTCACCGTAACAATTACTTCGGAATCACCCTACAAGGAAGATAACAGCTATGAATTTACAGTGAGAGAGTTTCAGCCGGAGACCTTGACGCCCGGTACACAGACCGCAGCGAAGATACTTGCAGAAGATGGAAAAATGTATTACCAGTACAAAGTGCCCGAAGGCGGCGAAGGCAGTTATGTGCTCGTGCTTATAGCACATAATGCAGATGCATTGGCAATCAGCGGAGAAGTGGCAAAAGCAGGCAGCACAGAAGGCGCAGAACCAGATGAGATTTGCTTTGATGATAATGGAATCACCAGCAACGACATAAGTCTTGTGAAGGACGATGTACTTAGGGTCACAATAGAAGCAAGCAGCAGTGTTTCCTACAGACTGTTGTTGCAAAAAGCGGTAAAAGATACAGACCGCACCGCGTTACCGTGGAAGGGCGAGATCCAGCAGGGCGAAGTGAAATACTTTAAGTTCACGAAGCCAGCGGAAGACAAGGCAGAGTATATTGTTTCCATACCATTTGTATCAGATAAGCTCATCTATACACTGTATGATGACACGGATGATTATGAGGATTGTACACTATCCCAATCCAGTCCGTATTTTACGCAGGTCAGTGGTAATTTTACACTGAGAGTGGTCAATGCCTCGCTATATAATTCAGCAGAGTGCAGAATCGATGTGCAGAAGAAAGAAGCAGTTGGCATGGGTACACAGACAGGTACCCTGGAACCCAATGCGTACCAGTACTTTGTATTCCCGGGCAATATTGCCTATACAGAGGACGAGGAGACTGGCGAACCCAAAGTAAAACCATATTATATTTCAGTACCAGATGAGAACAAATGTACACTGGAATGGAAACCTGGAATTTGGTATGAGTGGGAATCTCTGGACACCTGCATGAATACACAAGGCTCGGATTATTTTGTCAGGATTCACAACACAGGCAGCCAGACTTCTAAGTATGCATTTACACTCAAGAATGCTATGCGGGATACCATTACCGCACCGACAGACAGGAATGACACACTGGAACAGAACGAGGCAGCTTATTACACCATCACAGCGCCGGAGAAGCAGGCATTTTATATTACAGCCAGCAGTGAGGATTCGCCGTCGGTGTACTGTGATACAGAGTTATATGAGCTGCTGGATGGTTACGGACAAAACATCGGATTAGGTGAAAAATATGGCGTTGCCGCAGGAAAGACATGTTATGTCAAAGCAGTAAGTACCAGTGAAGACTGCCAGTTTACCATCAACGTGACAGAGACAAATGTTATTCCGCTTGAACTGAATACTGCTTCACAGACAGTCTATATTCCGAAAGGCGGAAAGGCAGAGTACGAGTTTACAGCGCAGGAGGACGGAGACTATATTGTGCTTGTAGATGGGAATATCCAGTATGGAGACCATAATTATACCTATGTGGACGGAACGAAAAATCTGGCCTTTGAAAACGGTCATGTATTTGAAGGACTGGCAGCAGGTAAAACAATCAGACTGAATGTAGAGAATACAAGTTTGTATTATAATGATACGAATCGGTCATGCCGTATACGTCTGGCAAAATATGAGGAGACTTCCAATAAAACGATTGAGCCAGGCGTGTCAGATGTCGTAGTGCTGACTGAGGACCGTATGACAGCAACGTATACATTTACAGCACCAGAATCAGGGCGTTATGTATTTTATGCCGTGACAGACCAGAATAAGAGACCTGTTACCATACAGGTAAATGAATCGTCCAGAGCTGGAAGGCATCAGCAGATGTATGTGACACAAGAGATGTCCGCAGGTGATAGAACAGAGCTCACTTTAACGAAGGATGAATGGGACTTACCCGACATGTTTACCTTCAGTTGTTTCAAACTGGCAGATGAGTTACAAATGACAGGCGTGACAGATGAAACAGCAGGGCTGTCCGAAAACGAGGCAGTGCTGGTAGAGTGGAAGGCCGGGGACGAAGGAAAGTACCAGTTTGGTTTCGATGCCGGACAGAGCAGTGTGGAGTATTGGTATTTTCCAAATCTGGACTTTAATTACTATAATGTGAGCCATTGGACAGGTACATCGGAATACTGGAATTCATATGAATATGAGGATACGGCGAAGTATCTGATACTGAAAGCGGCAGAGGATAATACAGAGATTACCATAAGTGCATCCATAGTTCCACCGACAAGACTAGAATTAAATAAACAAACTACAGTTCAAATCAGAAGAGGCGAACCTGAGTTTGTAACGTTTGAGGCAGCAGGAGAAAGAACAAGGTATAAATTTACAACAGGGAATCCGGATGTAGTTTTTTACGACATTGATAATGATAGCAGCAAAGTTACATTTGAACAGATTCTCGGGGAAGGAGATGGTGAACAGCGTTATCGCTTAAAGTATAACGGAAGTAGTACAGAAACAGAGGCACACATTTGTGTGTCCTCTGTGGAAACTGAACCGATTTCTGACGGCATGTGGTTTACAGTGCCCGCTTACGACGTAGCGTGGTATGAGTTTATGGCTGACAGAGCGGCGTCCTATACTTTTGAGGTAGAATCGGATGACAGTCCAGTGAATTTTACGCTCTACAAGAGTATGACAGGAAGTAGTCTTGGCGGAGGTGCACGATGGCTTGAAGAAAATGAAAAGATTCTGGTTCGGATTGAGAACAAAACCAGCCACGAAAATGAATACAGGTTTACCGCCACAGGCAAAGACCCGGTATACAGAACTGTTGAAACACTTGAAGAAGGTGATGCAAAGACAATTTCTTTTACAGCGCCAGAGACGGGAACGTATACATATGTTGCCTATACAACCGATAATGGACGTTTTCGTGTGAACTATGAAAATAATAGTTTCACTGTATGGGAACATAACAATAAGGACAACGCAGTAAGAAGATCTGGATCAAATTGTTTTATGGAAGGCGAAACGGTTGAGCTGGAACTGGTGGCAGAGTCCGCTGATTCCCATACAATTGCCTTCAGAGTAGAGCCGCAGAAAACAGCTGTAAAAATAACGAATGCATACGAGAATACATATCCGCTTGTCAATGGTAATAATTACTTTGAATATACGGCAGCCAATGACGGGTACTATATGATTAATGCGGGTGGAGGGTATAGTTCGTTAAGTTATTGCATTAACGCTACAAATTCTTGGAGATCTTGCAGTAATAAACAGATGATTAAGCTAAACAGAGATGACAAGGTATTCCTAAAGGCATATACATACGACAGTTCATCTATGTTGACATTAAAATTGGGCGAGGTTGAATTTACGCCAATTAGTGCAGACGAACCAGAAACGCCATATGAACTTGCAGGTGGTGAGGATGCATATTATCAATTTACAGCACCGGAAACCGGTAAATACGTTGTGAACTTGAGAATGAAAAATAATGGTTCTGTTTATGCATATCCAGAGGGTGAGAATGGTGGATTTAACGAAAGTAACTTTTCTGGTTCAAAGGAGTTTGAACTTGCAAAGGATGAAAAACTATTGCTCCGAGTGCGTAATAATTATTCTAGCACTGCAAAGTATACATTGACAGCAAAAAAGATTGAATACCAGGAGGTGAGTTCAGAGGAGCAGAGTGAACCTTGCAGACTTGCCGCAAGAGATGTTGAGTATTATCAGTTTACTGCTCCAGAAGCTGGACAATATGTTGTGAACTTGAAACAGAAAAATAATGTTTCTATTTCTGTGTATCCAGAAGGTGAGAATGGTGGTTTCGGCTATAACTTTTCTGGCTCAAAGGAGTTTGAACTTGCAAAGGATGAAAAGCTTATACTCCGAGTGCGTAATGATGATTATTCCAGTGTTGCAACATATACATTGACAGCAAAGAAGATTGAATACCAGACATTAAGCATGGAAGAACAGACTGAAACCCACAGTCTTGCCAAAGGAGATGTTGTATACTATCAGTTTACCTCAGAAGAGGCGGGAAACTATACTGTGAAAGGCATGCCCATGTCCGCCTATAATCCAAGCTACTATTACGCAGATGAGAATGGAAACTATGTGTACTATAGTAATAGCAAACAGTTTGAAATGCAGAAGGGTGACAGTTTTAGGCTCAAAGTGGCTGCGCCTGGACAGAGTGATGTTCAATATAAGCTGGAGGTGAGCAAACTTGAGGTAAACGAAGTGACATTGGATAAGCCGCTGTCAAAAGAGCTTGAAGCACAGAAAGAGACGTTTTTCCAGTTCAAGGCATCAAGTGACGGATGGTATGCTGTTTCAGTAAATCCTTATATTTCCAATGTGTATTATGCTGTTAATGATGGGGAGTATAAGTATATGAGCAGTGGAAGTGGCGAGGCGTACTTGACAGCAGGCGATAAGCTTTGGCTACGGGTAAACAGTTCTAGCGGGCAGACAGTTGAAGTAAAGGCTGAAGAAATTGAGTTTCAGCGTATAACTGGGGAACAGGAAATCTTTACACAACAATATGAAACGAAGTATTACCAGTATGAAGCAGAAGCAGACGGCAAATATGCAATCGAGATTACAGGAAGGTCTGTCAGAGGATATTATGCAGATAAAAATAGTACTGACATCAATAATTACTTTGATGGAAGAGTCTTTGACTTGGAGGAAGGGGATAGTGTTCGGATCAAAGTGCAGAATAACAGTTACGAAGGCACAGAAAACCCATTCACAATATCTGTAAGAGAGATGGATACAAATACACCACCAACATCTATTACGGGTGAAGTCAACGAATCATATTCATTATTAGGACAGGAGGAACAGTATTTCGAATATACTGTGAACGAAACTGGATTGTATAATATCACAATAGATGATGAGCTGATTCGCTGTAACTATGCAAATGCGCAGGGAAACTATTACCAGGGTTTTGATACAGAATGCGCTTTCCAGCTGATTGAAGGACAGAAATTTTTATTTAAGCTTGTTAATACGGGTTCCCAGATAAGGGATACTGAGTTGAAGGTTGGAAAGGTAGATACAAAAAGCGTAGAAACGATGTCTGTAGAAGATGAAGTTTTGCTGAACTTTACAACATACGGTCAGACAGAGTGGCGTGCTGTATCAATAATGGAATCAGGATCTTATAAGATTGCAGCAGTTGCTGGCGATAATAGTGGATATTTTAAAGTAGAAGGTATATGTCCTAATAATACATCTATAGGATATATATATGGGAGTGGGAATAATTTATATTTATATAATTTGAGTGCTGGAGACACAATGTACATTAAGGTGTATCCGCAGTATAATCGTAGTAGTTATCCCAATGATTCCTACGAACACAATATCAACATCACAGTAACAAAGAACTAACCACACAAAAAGCCCCTCATGGGAACAGCCACGAGGGGCTTTTGCCATATCAGCCCTTGCGGATATCCGAAGGCACTGTGCCAGCGTCATGTATACAGGAGTTGACCGCAAGGAACGGAAAGGAGAGGAGAATACAATGTATGTCCGAAATATTGGAAAAGATACTGGATAAGAAGAATATAGACAGAGCATACCAGCAGATTTGCCTCAGGGAAGATACAAAAGCAGAAGACGCCAGATATTTTGATGAAAACTGGGACAAGATTCAGGACCAGATTCGCCAGAGAAGCTATGCACCCCAGACGCCGGCTGCATCTATGACAGACAGAATCATCCAGCAGGGGATTGCACAGATCCTCAGCCCAGTTTGCGAAGCCGTTTTTTCAGAACACTGCTACGGCTTCCAGCCAGACAAAAACTGCGAGATGGCGGTTTGCGAACTGCTGCGGCTGCGCGGGGAGGGGTATCTCTGGGTGGTGGATATTGGCTTGCAGAATTTTTATGAAAACGAACCAGAGGACAGACTGATGAGCCTTGTGCACAATATCATCCATGACGGGGATACCGAATCGCTGATTCGAAAGTACCTCAAAGCAGGAATCATGACCCAGTGCACCAATGAGCAGGAAACCAGCCTGCCGGTGCTGCTGATGAATGTGCTGCTGAATGAACTGGACAAGGAGCTTGAAAACCGCGGATTGCGGTTTGTGCGATACGCAGATGACTGTGTGGTCGCAGTGAAGAGTGAAAGCAGTGCAAAGCGGGTGATGAGCTCCGTGCCGGACTGGATTCAGCGAAAGCTTGGCTTTGAGGCAAGTGCAGTCAAGATAAAGATTGCCAGACCAGCGAAGCTAAAGTATCTGAGACTGGGATATTTTACAGACATTCAGGCGGAGCCTGTGCCTTGAAATGGCAGAAGGAAAACAGGGGAGGGAGACTCTCCTGTTTTCTTTAGAGAATATTTAGCTTTTGTCTTAATGCTTCCTGAAGGACTTGTGAAAAATTTAGTCCGGCAGCAACGGCTGAATCGTTGAGCCAAGAGGGAATTGTAAGCGTTTTTTTCACAGCAGTGTTATTCATACGGCGGCGGTATACAGTTGTGTCGCATGAAATATAAGTGGCGAATGCATCCTCTGTCAGGGAAAGGCTTTTTATAGAAGATGCGGCAGGGATTTCCCGCTGTTCATCTTCGAAATGTGTTAACATGAGGGAGAGTACATCTTCCGCCATGGTGATTCCATCTGCGATGTCACTTCCCTGAGTGTAACAGGCATCAAAGTCAGGAAAATCAATAAAGTACCCATTTCCCTCTGGTGTAAAGACAGCAGGATAAATATATTTTGCCATAGTAACAGCTCCTTTCTAATAAAGAAGAAATTAACAAAGAAATTATTTTAAGCCAGAATCTCTTCGAAGTTTGTTTTCTATTCCAGTACCTAATTCTTTGCTATAATGCCGGGGAAAAGGAAATTCGCGATTTGTAACTGGACTGTACCAGATCTCATGATTTCCTCCCTCACGGATTTTGTAGCATCCAATATTTTTCATTTGTTTTGCCATCTCTGCGCCTGTCATATGCTCCCCTTTCGTTATTTTATAATATGATTATATACGTGTGAGATACGTGTGTCAAGCTTTCTTATACAAAACTAAAATATTTTAGAAACGAGTAAACAATAAGCTTGCATTACAGCAGGCTTATTGTTATAATAACGTTATGAGTACATATTACGGAACGACGGAAACAATAAAAGAACAGGAGGTTACATATTTATGGGACTTGATGCAAAAAGTGCGATCGAGAGCGGCAGGACTGCACTCGGGATTGAGTTTGGCTCTACCCGAATCAAGGCGGTATTGATCGACGAAAATCATGAAGTGCTTGCGATCGGAAACTATGATTGGGAGAACCAGTTGGTGAACAACATCTGGACGTACAGTCTGGATGCCATCTGGAAAGGGCTGCAAGACTGCTATCAGGATCTGGCAAAGTCGGTGCAGGAGAAATACGGCACGCAGATCAAGACACTCGGCTCGCTTGGCTTTAGTGCTATGATGCATGGGTATATGGCATTTGACAAGGACGGAGAGCTTCTGGTGCCCTTCAGGACATGGAGAAATACGATCACACAGGAGGCGAGTGAGAAGCTCACAGAACTCTTTCAATATCACATTCCGCAGCGATGGAGCATCGCGCATCTCTACCAGGCGATTCTAAATGGCGAGGAGCATGTTGGCAGTGTGGCATTCTTCACGACACTCGCAGGTTATATCCACTGGAAGCTGAGCGGTGAGAAGGTGCTCGGTGTCGGCGAGGCGTCTGGCATGTTCCCCATTGACATTGATACCAAAGATTTTAACAGTCGTATGATTTCACAGTTTGACGAGCTTGTGAAGGACAAGAACTTCTCGTGGAAGCTCGCGGATATCATGCCAAAAGTGCTGGTTTCCGGCGACAGGGCGGGCGCGCTGACGGAGGCGGGCGCAAAGCTGCTTGACGTGACAGGAATCTTGCAGCCGGGTATTCCGATGTGTCCTCCCGAGGGTGACGCCGGCACAGGCATGGTGGCGACAAACAGCGTGGCGCAGCGCACCGGCAATATCTCAGCTGGGACCTCTGTGTTTGCGATGGCGGTACTGGAGAAGGATTTATCAAAATCCTATGACGAGCTCGACCTTGTGACCACACCGGACGGCAGTCTTGTCGCGATGGTTCACTGTAATAACTGCACATCGGACCTGAACGCATGGGTCAATTTGTTCAAGGAATTTCAGGAGACAATGGGGCAGAAGGTGGACATGAACGAGCTTTACGGAACGCTGTACAGAAAGGCGCTTGAGGGCGATGCAGACTGCGGCGGGCTGCTTGCATACGGCTATTTCTCAGGCGAGCATGTGACGGGATTCGAGGAGGGCAGACCGCTCTTTGTGCGCACACCGGATGCGAAATTCAACCTTGCAAACTTTATGCGTGTCAACCTGTTCACGGCGCTTGGCGCGATCAAGATTGGTATGGACATTTTGTTTAAGCAGGAAAATGTGACACTCGATGAGCTGCTCGGACACGGCGGACTGTTCAAGACAGAGGGTGTCGGGCAGAAGGTCGTAGCGGCGGCGGTGAATGTACCTGTGTCTGTGATGAAAACGGCGGGCGAGGGCGGCGCATGGGGCATTGCCGTGCTTGCGAATTACATGATGAAAAAGGATGCGGACGAGTCTCTGAGCGCATATCTGGCAAACAAGGTGTTTGCCGGAGAGGAGTCTGTGCGCATGGCGCCGGATGCGGCGGACGTGGCTGGTTTCGAGACCTTTATCGAGCGGTACAAGAACGGGCTTGCAATCGAGCGCGCGGCAGTTGATCATCTGTAGGGCGAAGCCGGTGTTATCATGTAGGAAAGGATGCGGCGTGCACGCATTTTTCAGAAATCTGGAGGGTCAAGATGTTAGAGGAATTAAAGAAAAAAGTATATGAGGCAAATATGGAGCTGCCAAAGTACGGGCTTGTCACCTTTACATGGGGCAATGTGAGCGCGATTGACAGGGATAGCGGTCTGTTTGTGATCAAGCCAAGCGGCATTGACTACGACTTGTTAAAGCCGGAGGACATGGTGGTCATGGACTTAGATGGGAACAAAGTGGAGGGAAAATACAATCCTTCGTCAGACACCCCGACGCACTTAGAGCTGTACAAGGCGTTTCCTGAAATTGGCGGCGTTGTCCACACACACAGCACTTATGCGACAAGCTGGGCGCAGTCCGGCAGAAGCATTCCCTGCTATGGAACGACGCACGCAGATTATATGTACGGTGAGATTCCCTGCGCGCGCGTGCTCACGCAGGAGGAGATTGACGAGGGCTACGAGAAGAACACAGGAACCCTTATCATAGAAACGTTCAAGGACAAGGACGTGATGGCAGTGCCCGCAGTGCTCTGCAAGAACCACGGACCGTTCGCGTGGGGCAAGGACGCGAAGGAGGCTGTGCACAATGCAGTCGTTCTGGAGGAGGTTGCGAAGATGGCGCTTTTCACCGAACAGCTGAACAGAGAAGTCGAGCCTGCGCCGCAGCGCATTCAGGACAAACATTATTACAGGAAGCATGGCGCGAATGCGTACTATGGCAATAAAGTAGAAAACTAAGGTAAATACATATAATTAGAAGGGTATCCTGTTCAAATTTGTACGTTTACAAAACAGATGTTTTATGATATTTTAGATAGGGAATGAAAGTTGATTTTTTTCAGACCGGGCAGATTTTGAATCAGGAGGTAAAATATGAAAAATATCCAGATTTATCATGCTGATAAGTATTCAACGCCAGCGTACATAAAAGTGGAAGAAAATATCTATAAGGGCAAAAACCCCTATCGTGACGGCGATGAGGACAAGGACATGTATTTTACATCGCTCTCCTTCGAGCAGGAGCCGGAGCTTGGAGAGGGAGAAACACCCGCAGACATCTCGCAGGAGCCGTTAGAAGGCATACTGGATATGTTCCGTCTGTGCATCACGGATTTTTATGATGAACTCAATGAGAAGAGCACATGCACCTGCTATCAGGAGTTTGGCGGGAGAGATGTGGATGCCATCCGAGAGCTTTTGAAGATTGTTGGCAAGCATGTATGCTGCGAGAGAACCGTTGTACCTGAGGACGAGATTGATGATGAAGAGGAGCTGGAAGCGTACAGAGCCATGTCCGAGGAGGAGCTGGAAGAAGAGGGTTACATTTTTTACGAAACGGTAATACAATAATATTTTTATAAATGGAGGAAAAAGCAATGACAAATTTAGAGCTTCAAAAAACAGCCAATGAAGTTCGTAAGGGTATTGTGAGCGGTGTCCATGCTGCGAAGGCAGGGCATCCGGGCGGATCGCTCTCCGCGGCAGATATCTATACGTATCTTTATTTTGAGGAGATGAATATTGACCCGAAGGACCCGAAGAAGGCGGACAGAGACCGCTTTGTGCTCTCGAAGGGCCACACGGCGCCGGGACTGTACTCGACGCTCGCAAACCGCGGTTATTTCCCGGTAGAAGATCTGCTGACTTTGAGAAAACTGGGTTCTTACTTGCAGGGACATCCCTGTATGCAGCATGTTCCCGGCGTAGACATGTCCTCCGGGTCTCTGGGACAGGGGATTTCTGTGGCGTGCGGCATGGCGCTTGGCGCGAAGATGTCCAATGCGGATTTCAGAGTGTACACGCTGCTTGGCGACGGCGAGATTCAGGAAGGCCAAGTGTGGGAGGCTGCGATGTTTGCAGGGCACAGAAAGCTCGATAATCTCTGTGTGATTGTGGACAACAACGGCTTGCAGATTGACGGCAAGATTGAGGATGTGTGCTCGCCCTATCCGATCGACAAGAAGTTTGAGGCATTTAATTTCCATGTGATCAATCTGGACGACGCGCATGATTTTGACAAAATCCGTGCGGCTTTCAAGGAAGCGAGAGAGACGAAGGGGATGCCGACAGCGATCATCGCACACTCCTTGAAGGGGAAGGGTGTATCCTTTATGGAAGGCAATGCGGACTGGCATGGCAAGGCGCCAAACGATGAGGAGTACGCAGTGGCAATGGCAGATTTAGAGAAGATCGCGCAGCAGTTAGCATAGGCGGCGGAAGGGAGATTAAAATGGCAGATATTAAAAAGATAGCAACCAGAGAGAGCTATGGCAATGCGCTGGTTGAGGTTGGAAAAGAGAATCCGAATGTAGTTGTTCTTGATGCGGACCTTGCGGCGGCGACCAAGACAGGCGTATTTAAGAAGGCATTTCCTGACAGACATATCGATTGCGGGATTGCAGAGTGCAATATGACAGGCATCGCGGCAGGTTTGTCCCTCACAGGCAAGATTCCATTTATGAGTTCTTTTGCGATGTTCGCGGCAGGACGCGCTTTTGAGCAGGTGCGTAATTCGATCGGATATCCGCACTTGAATGTCAAGATTGGTGCAACACATGCTGGAATTACCGTTGGCGAGGACGGCGCGTCACATCAGTGCAATGAAGATATCGCTCTGATGCGCACGATTCCGGGCATGGTCGTGATGTGCCCGGCAGACGATATCGAGGCGAAGGCGGCAGTACATGCGGCAGTAGAATATGAAGGCCCTGTTTACATTCGCTTTGGACGTGCGGCAGTGCCCGTGATCAACGACAAGCCTGACTATAAGTTTGAGATTGGCAAGGGCACCATCGTGAGAGAGGGTACAGACGTGACCATCGTGGCGACGGGCATCTGTGTGGATTCTGCTCTTGGCGCGGCTGAGCTGCTTGCAAAGGACGGCATCAGCGCAGAGGTCATCAACATCTGTACGATCAAGCCGTTAGATGAAGAGCTGATCATCAGCTCTGCCAAAAAGACTGGCAAGGTCGTCACGGCAGAAGAGCATTCTGTGATTGGCGGACTTGGAAGCGCTGTGTGCGATGCGCTCTGTAAATCGCTCCCGACACCTGTCTGCAAAATTGGTATGCAGGATACCTTCGGCGAGTCCGGCTCTGCGGCAGCGCTGGTTGAGAAGTACAAACTCGACGCAAAGGGCGTGTATGAGCAGGTGAAGGAATTTCTGGCATAAATCCTAAGCGATTATAAATGGACTTTCTATCGGAGTTGTGATATACTTGTGTCAGGCACAGTAGAGCAGCAGAACTACAAGGCAATCACAACGAAGGAGTGATATAAAATGACAGACAGTGAAAAACTTGATTTACTTTTGACAAAAGTACAAGGCATGGAAACTGAAATGCAGGGCATGAAAAAAAAGCTAGATAAATTATCATTAGGTCAATTGGAGATCAGGAAAGAGATTATCATGCTTAATCGAAAAATATCCGATACCTATGATGTAGCGCTTGACGCACTGGGAACAAGTGCTGAAAACCGAGAATGGCTTGAAAAAGGTACATTGGCATAACTGTATAAAAATATATCACGATAAAAGGTGTAAGGTCTCATTCATTCAAGACTTTACACCTTTTATGCACACAAACGTCCAAAGAAAATATGCCGCTAAAGTGCCCCTGCTGGTTTTCGATACCGTTCGATCACACAAGTGTGCGGCTTGTCTGTGAGGTCTTTGTCATAATTTATACCAACCATGATAAGCTCACCGGTGTAGCCCTCTAATGCCTGTGTGTACTGATGGTCTTTGATCTGCTGTATCGCGGCGTGGGCGGTTTTATGATACTTTAATTCAACAACAAGTGCGGGTTTGTTCACGCAGGGCAAGGGCAGAAATACAATGTCCGCATATCCTTTGCCAGTTGGCAGTTCTCGAATCAGCCTGTACTCTTTTCTTGCGCTGTAGTATGCAAGACCGATCGCGCAGCTAAGGGAATTTTCATCATTGTAGGTCAAGATGGAGGCTGCCTGCGTATGTGCTTTGTCCAGTGCGCGGGCAACACGCTCTGCATTTCCCTGCAACGTATCTTCAAGAAGCTGTTCAGAATCCTTCAAAATCTGCATGACATTGACCCAGCCATTCACACTCATAGCATTCTCAAACTCTCCGAGGATCTCTTTATTTGGAATAAATGCCTCTCTGCTCTCTGCATCATATCCCAGATATCCTAAATGAACCAAGAGCGTCAGCACATCATCTTTGGTCTGTAGATTGCGCATATCATTCTGGAAACTGAAAGTATTTATCCTGATGCGTGCGCCCCCCAGCATTTGCACAATGTCCGACCGAAGCCCGTCAAAATCCATATCTATATAAATCTTCAATGCCTCATACGTTTCTGTGGAAGTCCAGTAATTTGATAGCACATGGCTTTTCATTGCCGCCACAACAGACCTTGGATTGTAGACATGCCGAAACTGGCGGAATTGATAACCGTCATACCAGTTACTGATCTGTGCAAAATCCATACCGTAGCGCTCGCAGAGACCACTGACTTCATTTTCAGTAAAGCCGGTGTACGCTTCATAGTCAAACGGATCAGTCATCGAATATTCCCAGAACATATTTAATGCCGAATGCTGGCCGTATTTTTTTACAGGCAGAATCCCCGTCATATATGCAAGCGCCACATAGGGCTGGTCTTTGAGCAGGTCGCGCAGAAAGTCAAGATACTGCTTTTGCATGGTCTCTGCCTCCTGCCGTTCACGCATCACACAGTCCCACTCGTCAATTAAGAAGATGAACTGCTTTTCTGTTTTGGCGTAAATTTTTCGTAAGGTTGCGGCAAGCCCTCTTTTTTGGCCATTCAACAACGCTCCGTACTCCTCCAGAAGCTCTTCCACGACCTCCTGTTCCAGATAGTCTATTTCCTGCCCGTGCGCTGCCTGAACCATAAACTGCTGCATATTTAGAAAAATGACATTGTACTGATTCAGATGCTCCCGGAATGTCGCGTCGCGCTCTATTTGAAAGCCCTTGAATAAATCTGCCGAAGCACAGCCGCGGCTGTAGTAAGCAGCCAGCATTTTCAGCGCCATCGACTTTCCAAAGCGCCTCGGCCTGCTGACACAGATGTACTGTTCTTCTGTATTGATTACTTTGTTCGTACAGGCGATTAGCCCTGTCTTGTCCACGTAGATCTCAGAACGGACTGATTTCCAGAAACCTTTATCGCTCGGATTCAGATAAAATCCCATGAACCGCCCTCCCTTTTTCATGCCCTTTTGCTTTTAGGCTGATTATAAAACAACACGGTGGATTTTGCAAGCGGTTGCCATTCACAGAGGATTTTATAAAATATGTCTATCTGACATAGTCCGCTATGGCTGCGATTTTCTTCTTTGTAGATGAACATTTATACGACGTATATATCACAAGTAATTTCTGAACAATTCCTAAGGACAAATCAGCCAAATTGTGTTATGATATAATATAACACGATTTGACGTGCTGTGTTTGGAGGAATCGTACAGATTTAGTTAAAGAAAGATTTTATAAATAATAAAGCTTGATGGATACACAAAAGCGGACGAATCATAATTTCGCAAAAGGAATTGAGGAGGGACAGATATGGAGTCAAAAGGGAATGATTTGAAAAAGAAAGAAACCGCCAGAGTATACAAGCAGCAGCAGATTGCCCCCGGAATCTACGATATGTGGATTACGACGACGCTTGCGGAGCGGGCGAAGCCGGGGCAGTTTATCAGCGTGTACACACAGGATAAGTCTACACTTCTGCCGAGGCCGATCAGTATCTGCGAGACCGATTTGGCAAATGGCAGGCTGCGCATAGTATACCGTGTGGCTGGAAAAGGGACAAGTGAATTTTCGCGCTACAAGACGGGACATCGCATAGATGTCCTTGGAACGCTTGGAAATGGCTTTCCTTTGGAGAAGGCGGAGGGCAGGCGCGTCTTTTTGGTCGGCGGCGGCATCGGCATTCCGCCAATGCTATCCGTGGCAAAGGAGTTGAAGAATGCCGCGTCTGTGGATGTGATTGTCGGCTACCGCGACAAAGAACTTTTTCTGGCAGACGACTTGGCACAATATGCGTCAGTGCATATTGCGACGGAGGATGGCAGTGTCGGCACCAAGGGAACGGTGATTGATGCCATCGAGGCAGAGCGATTGAAGGCAGATGTGATCTTTGCCTGCGGGCCGATGCCCATGCTGCGCGCGATCAAAAAATACTGTATCGAACATGGCAGTCAGGCGTTTATCTCACTGGAAGAACGGATGGCGTGCGGCGTTGGCGTCTGCCTTGGCTGTGTCGTCAAGACGCGGGAGGTCGATCATCATTCGCATGTCAAGAATGCGCGCATCTGCACAGACGGCCCCGTCTATGATGCAATGGACGTAGAAATATAGAAACCTGTATGCGGAATTTGAGTTAGGAGGAAAAAAGATTGAATACTGAAATAACAATAGCAGGAGTTACGTTTAAGAATCCCGTGATGACAGCGTCAGGAACTTTTGGCTCTGGTATGGAATATTCCGATGCAGGCTTCGTTGATTTGAACTGCCTCGGCGCCGTCGTGACAAAAGGGGTTGCGAATGTGCCGTGGGAGGGGAACCCCACTCCGCGCGTGCAGGAGACGTATGGGGGAATGCTCAATGCGATCGGGCTGCAAAATCCCGGCATTGATGTATTGATTGAGCGGGACCTTCCTTTTTTGAAACAGTTTGACACGAGGATTATCGTCAATGTCTGCGGGCGGACAGTGTCGGACTATGTGGAGGTAGTCGAGAAGCTCTTTGACCAGCCTGTCGATCTGCTTGAGATCAATGTGTCCTGCCCGAATGTCAAGCATGGCGGCATCGCCTTTGGACAGCATCCGCGCTCGCTTTTTGACATCACCAAAGAAATGAAGGCAAAGGCAAAACAGCCGATTATCATGAAATTATCGCCGAATGTCACAGACATCACCGAGATGGCAAAGGCGGCAGAGGCGGCAGGAAGTGATGCGGTTTCGCTGATTAATACGATTACAGGCATGAAGATAGATGTCCACAAGAGGGCGTTCGCGCTGGCAAATAAGACGGGCGGGCTGTCCGGCCCTGCGATTAAGCCGGTTGCGGTGCGCATGGTATATCAGGTGGCAAATGCCGTCAAAATACCGATTATTGGCATGGGCGGCATCGCAAATGCGGAGGACGCGCTTGAATTTATGCTGGCTGGAGCGACAGGCGTCGCCGTCGGAGCCATGAACTTTGTCAACCCCTACACGACCATGGAGGTAGTGAAGGGCATCGAGGAATACATGCAGCAGTATGGGATTGAAGAGCTGGGGGAGATTATTGGGGCTGTGAAATAGCCAGTGTTTTCAATATAGTCAAAAAGTCAATAAAGTCAATAAATGCAAGGCTGCGGTTTGCGGCGCCATGCGTTTATTGGCTGCTTCTGTGATGTGAACGCATTTATGAGGAAAATCAATCGAAATAATAAATTGTAATATTCTGGAAGATATGATAGAATATGTGTGGTCAGAGTAGACAGTATGGGGATAGTCCTCGGTTATCCTTTTCGGAAACGGAAAGGAGATTGTGATATGAATACACTAGAGATTTTAACATTGCTTTTGGTTGTTTTTTCAGCCTTGACTTACATAGATCATCATAACCGAAAATAGACAGTATAAAATTATCCCCTACTCGCAATAGGGGATAATTTGTTTGTAATAATGTTTTGTTAATACATCAAGTTTCCGTCTGGGGTAATGGGGATAAACCGATCTCTCCGTTACCTTCTACTCTGATTATAACTGATTGGGCTTGACTTTTCAAGTGCCAGTTTTGCAAGTTCGGGGGCGTCTGTGTCCTCATTTTTTGTTTGCAAAAGTCATACCAAGCCCCCCTGCCGCATACATTGAAGTAGTATCATATGAATGTAGGTGTACGCCGTTGGGAGGTCTTTTTATATGGAATTAATGAAGAAAAATATCCATACAGAGCGGATAAAGTCAAAGGCGCTTTTGCAGGTGCCGCTGGAAACGGACATCAATGTGTCCGACGCGAAGCCAGATGTGGCGAAGGTTATTTATGACTGCGGTAAGATTAAGGTAGATGAGATTAAGACAGGAATGAACAAAATCTGGGTCAAGGGGCGCCTGTGTTATCAATTGCTGTACCAGACAGAGGGCACTTTGTCTAACGATAAAGAGGAGAGGGCGCTCGCGGGCATGGAGGGCGAGATTCCTTTTATGGAGGAGATTTATCTCGATAAACTAGAGGGGCAGGACAGAGTAATCTGCCGCAGCAGTCTGGATGATATGCGGGTGCACATCATTAATTCACGGAAACTCAGCATTCAGGCGGTGATGACACTTGAGCCCCGCGTGGAGGAGAGCATTGCGGAGGAATTGTGCGTAGAGCTGGATCATTCGGGGGATTCCGAGCTTGAAAAACTCGAATACCGCAAGAAAAGTCTGGATTTCTTGGAGACAGTTGTCAAGAAAAGAGATTTGCTGCGCATTCACGAAGAGACGCGCCTGCCAGCCGGAATGCCGGATATTGGCGCCGCCCTGTGGAAAAATGCGGAGATTAGCAGCATCAGCTTCCGCCCGATGGATGAGAAGCTCGGAATCACAGGCGAGCTGAGCCTGTTTCTTGTGTACCGCGAAGATGCTTCCGGCAGAATGAACTGGTATGAGACCATGATTCCGTTTAACGGAACAGTGGAGTGCCAGAATAGCCGCGAGGGCATGATTGCCGATGTGATGTACGAGACAGGGCATGAGGAAATCTCCATCAGGGAGGACGCGGACGGCGAGCAGCGGCTGATTGGGATAGAGATGACAGTAGAGTTAGAGATTAAGCTCTATGAGAAGGAGAGCACATCCATCGTGGCAGATGTGTACGGCGTGAGCTGTGAGGTGCAGGCAGGAATTGACAGCAGGCAGTTCCGCAATCTGTGCACAGAGCAAAATATTGAGGAGAAGCTGACACGCAGTATCCGCTTAGAGGACGCAGACCCCAAGATTTTGCAGGTGTGCCACAGCGATGCGCGGGCGAAGATCGAGGAGACTGTATTTAAGGAGGGAATGCTGCGCTTTTCTGGAGAGATTGAGCTGCAAGTGCTGTATGCCTCGAACGAGGGCGGCGCGGGACTGTATCCAGTGCGCACCAGTGTGCCGTTTGAGATTGAGAGCGAGCTTGCGGGCGTAGATGAGTCACAGGTCGAACAGTACTCGCTCTCCGTGCAGATTCCACAGCAGACAGTGAGCATCAAAGACAGCTCGCAGCTTGAGTGGCGCGGGACGATGAATATCGAGCTGCGGCTCTACAGTGCAAAGAGCGAGGATATTCTGACAGAGCTGAGCGTAACGCCGCTCAATGCGGACGTGCTGGAAAAACTGCCGGGATTTGCGATTTACTATGTCAAGCCGGGCGATTCGCTCTGGCAGATTGGCAAGAAATATTATGTGAGCGTAGGACGAATTAAGGAAATGAATAATATGACGGAGGACGACATCAAGGCGGGCGACAAACTTTTGATTGTCAAATAACTTCAAAAAATCGAGCAGGTTACCTGCTCGATTTTTGTGTGGACTTTTTACTGTGCTCTTGCAACGACAGTGCCGTCTTCTGTTGTGGTGACAGTATCCTTTGGCGGCTCTGTTGTCTCGGTCTTTGGCTTCATCAAATTGTCAAATTTTTCCAGTACGGCATCGTAAGTTTTCTGTGAGATTTCAGGAAGCTTGCCGCCCCACTGTTTCTCAGCCTTCTCATATCCTTTGAGGAAAGCGTCGCGCATCTTCTCAAGCTGTTTGGGATCATTGCCCGCAAGAGAGGTTGCGAAGGATACGATGCGGTCTGAGGTCTGCTTGACACCCCAGTATCCATTCTCTGAGATGGACTCCTGTGCCTTTTTCTGTGTCGCAGCGTCAACCTTGTAGTCTCCTTTTGCGAGGAACTGCCAGATATTGTTTGCCTGACCAAACGTGTTGGTCTGTGTAGAGAGCATGCTATGTACAAGATCTGTCAACTGGCTCTGGCGCTTCTCCTGATCTGCCTTGAGCTGGGCAACGATGGACTTTCTGTCATCTGCGGACAGCTCTCTCTTGTCATAGACTGCGGCAGAATTTTGGTTTTTATTTGTTTCTGTTTTGGAGGCTTCCTCGGTGGAAGCGTTCACTTTGTCAGCTTTGGACGCTGTACTTTCTTTTTTCTCTGCTTCAAGTGCATATAGATCAGTCGTGCTGTTATACCCAATTCCTGATAAACTCATATGGTATCCCTTCCCTTCTTATTTTATATAAAATTATGATTCCGTGTCAGTAACCCTCCATGGCAGCCGTCCAGCCCGCATCAATGCGGTATGCTGGTTTTAAGTTTATATCGTCATTATCGCATAAAAACTTTAGAATGTACAGAGAAAATCACAAATTCATGGAAATTATTCGCAAACAAAAATATACAGCAATAAGTTACTGATTTTTACGAAATACAAATATTTTTTATAAAATTTGCACAAAAAGTAGTTGAAAGTAAGAGGAGAGTGTGTTATATATATATCTGTGAGAACGAAATCTATATAAAATTTTGCGGAAATTTTGTGTGCCGCGGAGAATAAAAATGTGCAGAAAGGGGAATTTATATGGATTTTATGAGTGGGAAAGGCGTCGTGCCAATTATGGGTGCCTACATAGAACGGGAAGTGTCTGAGTGCAGGAAGGTCACGGAGAAAGAGCTCAGCGCAGGCGGAATCGCACCGGAGGCACGGGCAGCGTTCAGCCGCAAACCGTATTATGGTTCAGCCTCAATGAATTTCAAGAACCGTCCAGTCCTTAGGCCGTAGCGGCAAAAAGCACCGCCCAGACCCGGCATAGTGGTTTGGGCGGTGCTTTTATGTACACGGGCACATCCGCAAAAAATTTGGATAAAAATTTTCGTGGAAACTCTTGATGATATATGATAAGATGTAAATGAATATATTTATCGGAAAGGGAAAAGAAAATGGCAAGTGTAAGCATCAAAACAGTAATAGAACAGTTCAAGCTAAAAAACCTCACGCCGCAGATTGATGTGGAGAGTGTGAAAATCCACCAGCCAGACATTAACCGTCCAGCCTTGCAGCTAGCGGGCTACTTTGAGCACTTTGAGGAGACCAGACCGCAGATTATTGGGTTTGTCGAGTATTCTTATATGAAGAATCTTCCCGAGGACCGCAAGAAGGAGGTGTACCCCAGCGTTATCTCAGAGAAAACGCCCTGCATTATCTTCTGCCGTAACTTGCATCCAGACGAGATGTTTATGGAGACAGCGCTCAAGTGCAATGTTCCGCTTTTGATGACAGAGAAGCCTACTTCGGCATTTATGGCGGAGATAATCCGGTGGCTGAATGTAAAGCTGGCGCCCTGCATCTCAGTGCACGGCGTGCTGGTAGATGTCTACGGCGAGGGGGTGCTCATCACGGGCGAGAGCGGAATCGGCAAGAGCGAGGCAGCGCTGGAGCTGATTAAGCGCGGGCACCGCCTTGTGTCGGACGACGTGGTAGAAATCCGAAAAGTGAGCGACGAGACACTCATTGGCTCAGCGCCCGACATCACGCGGCATTTTATTGAATTGCGCGGCATCGGAATTATTGATGTCAAGACGCTGTACGGTGTGCAGAGCGTTATGGACACCACCAACATCAATCTCGTGATTCGTCTCGAGGACTGGGACAAAGAAAAGAAATACGACCGCTTAGGACTTGAGGAGAACTTTACAGAATATCTTGGCAATAAGATTGTGTGCCACAATATCCCGATTCGTCCGGGGCGGAATCTGGCGATTATCTGCGAGTCGGCGGCAGTCAATTACCGTCAGAAGAAGATGGGTTACAATGCTGCACAGGAGTTGTACCAGCGCGTACAGAACTCGCTGTCAAAGCCGCGTGAGGACGACGAGGAATAAAATGAAATCATAGAATGAAATCATAAAAAAGCAGTTTGATACAAAGAATACAACAATGAGAAGGAGATGGAAAAATGGCGAAGTATTGTTTTGGCGTAGACTTAGGTGGAACCTCGGTGAAACTCGGATTGTTTGACCCAGAGGGAACGGTGCTTGAAAAGTGGGAGATTCCCACCAGAAAGGACGAGGGCGGCAGCAAAATCCTGCCGGATATTGCAAAGTCGATCTTAGATAAGGCAGCAGAGAAAAATATTGCCAAGGAAGAAGTAGCCGGTGTGGGCATCGGCGTTCCGGGTCCTGTGGACGGCAAGGGTATTGTACATAGGGCGGTGAACCTTGGCTGGGACGTAATGAATATCAATGAGACGCTCGGCGGGCTGCTTGGAATGCCCGTCAAGGCAGGAAATGACGCCAATGTGGCAGCGCTCGGCGAGATGTGGTGCGGCGGCGGAAAAGGCTACACGAATATGGTGCTTGCCACACTCGGCACAGGCGTCGGCGGCGGCATTATCATCAACGGTGAGATGGTGACAGGCGCGACAGGTGCCGGCGGCGAGATCGGGCATATCCATATTGAGGACAATGAGCCAGATGCGTGCGGCTGCGGCAATCATGGCTGCCTCGAACAGTATGCCTCCGCGACAGGCGTTGTGCGGCTGGCAGAGCGCAAGCTGGCAGCATCGGACAAGGACAGCGTACTGCGCGCCGCAAAGGCAAACGGCAGACTGAGCGCGAAGGCGGTGTTTGACGCTGTGAAGGCGGGCGATGAACTTGCCTGTGAGATTGCGGAGCAGTTTGGCGACTATCTCGGCAAAGGGTTTGCGATGATTGCAGGCGTGGTCAATCCAGAAGTGTTTGTGCTCGGCGGCGGCGTGTCCAAGGCAGGTGAACTTTTGTGCGGATATGTCTCAAAATATTATAAAAAATATGTGTTCCACGGCTCCATAGACGCGCAGTTTAAGCTGGCGACACTGGGAAATGATGCCGGCATCTACGGCGCAGCCAAACTGGTGATTGGATAATCTGATAAATGTAGAAAGAGGATAGAACGATTGAGAGCAGAGTTTGATGAGAAATTAAAACAAAAACTCTACCAAAGACTGTCTGGCGTCCTACAGCCAGAGCAAATACTTGCAAATGAAAACATGTCAGCTCACACCACCTTCCGCGTAGGTGGCAGGGCTGACATCTTTGTAGAAATCAACCATGAACATGAGCTTGGGAAGGTGCTTGGCGTGCTGCAAGAAGAGGGGCTTACTAGGCTCAATGAGGATTTTTATCTCTTGGGAAACGGCAGCAACGTACTGGTGAGCGACGATGGAATCCGCGGGGTGGTGCTTCATTTGTCGAAGGCGTACAGCACAATCCAAGCGGAGGGCACATCGCTGGTCTGTGAGGCGGGCGCCACGCTTGCCGCCATCGCGCACAAGGCGTATGAGAACAGCCTGACTGGTTTTGAGTTTGCGTCGGGCATTCCCGGCAGTCTTGGCGGTGCGGTTGTCATGAACGCCGGGGCATACGGCGGCGAGATGCGCCATGTGGTTTTGCGCGTGCGCCTGATGACGCTGGATGGCGAAATCGTGGAGAAAAGCGCGGAGGAGATGCACTTTGGCTACAGGCACAGCCTTTTAAAAGAAGAGCCGCTGATTGTGACGCAGGTCACACTCTCGCTTGCGCATGGCAGCCAGCAGGAAATCCGTGAGAAAATGGAGGAGCTGGCAGCGAGACGGCGCGAGAAGCAGCCCTTGGAATATCCGAGCGCAGGTTCGACCTTCAAGCGGCCGGAGGGATATTTTGCGGCGAAGTTAATAGAGGAGGCGGGGCTTCGGGGCTTCGCAGTCGGCGGTGCGCAGGTTTCGGAGAAACACTGCGGTTTTGTTGTGAATAAGGGCGGCGCCACCGCCAGCGATGTCCGTGCGCTGATGACGCAGGTACAGCAGCGTGTGCAGGCGTCCGCGCAGGTCACAATCGAACCGGAGGTCATTATGCTGGGGTTTGAAGAATAGTCGTCATACAACACAAAAGAAAGGATGACAGGGATGAGATTTGTAATTGTGACGGGAATGAGCGGCGGCGGGAAGTCCACTGCCATGAAGATGCTTGAAGATGCGGGATATTATTGTGCGGACAATATGCCAGTGCCCTTAATTGAAAAGTTTATGGAACTTCTGGCGATGCCCGACAACGGGATTTTGAAGGTGGCGCTGGGGCTTGATGTCAGGGCGGACCAGTCCTTTGAAGATGTCAACCAGCTCATCGCCAGACTGCGGGAGACCTACACATTTGAAATCCTGTTTCTCGAGGCGGCGGACAGCGTACTGCTAAAGCGCTATAAGGAATCACGGCGCGTCCATCCGCTCTCAGTGGACGGTGATCTGATGAGCGGCATCACCAGAGAGCGTGCGCTGCTTGCGAGCATCAAGCAGGCGGCGGACTATGTCCTCGACACGACAAATCTGCTGACGCGGGAGCTCAAGGCAGAGCTCGACCGCATCTTTGTCAGCAATCAGGCGTACAACAGCCTGATGGTCAATGTCATGTCCTTTGGCTTTAAGCACGGGATTCCGCAGGACGCCGATCTAGTGTTTGACGTGCGCTTCCTGCCCAATCCGTTTTATATGGACGAGTTAAAGCAGAAAACGGGGCTGGACCGCGAAGTGCAGGATTATGTGATGGGCTTTCCAGAGGCGCATGAGTTCGTGGACAAATTGACAGACATGGTAGATTTTTTGATTCCGCACTATATTAATGAAGGCAAATACCAACTGGTGATAGCGATTGGCTGCACAGGCGGCCAGCACCGGAGTGTGACGCTTGCAGGGGAGCTGTATAAACGTCTCAAAGACCGGGGAGACTATGGACTCACACTGCGCCACCGCGACACGAAGTAGGTGAACTATGTCTTTTTCAGGAGAAGTGAAAGAGGAGCTTGTGAAGCTTACGAATGATGCAAGGCACTGCCAGCTTGCAGAGCTTGCGGTAATACTGGTCTACGCGGGCGCCATCAGGACAGACACATTTGGCGCGGCGCGCATTGAATTGCAGTCCGATGCGCCCTATGTGGCGGCGCGGTGCAGTATGCTTTTTGCCAGATTGTTTCATTTTACCCAGCCTGCGGGGGAGAGCGGCAACAGCCTGTCACTGTCAAAAAATGACATTTGTGTCATAAATAAGACGCTCGAGGCAATCAAATACAAAGAGGGCGACAAGCTCGTGAATCCGCTTGTGATCAAAAGCCTTTGCTGCAAGCGCGCGTTTCTGCGCGGCGCCTTTTTGAGCACCGGCTCGGTCAGCAACCCGGAGAAGGGGTACCATCTGGAATTTGTGTGCAGCGACGCCAAGCAGGCAGAACAGCTGGTGGAGACGCTCATGTTTTATGAAATCCGTGCCAAAATAGTAGTGCGGAAAAAGTATCATGTGGTCTATATCAAGGAGAGCGAGGAGATTGTCGAGCTTTTGAATGTGATCGGCGCACATATTTCTTTGATGAAGCTTGAAAATCTGCGGATACTAAAAGATATGCGCAATGCGGTTAACAGGCGCGTCAACTGTGAGACGGCAAATATCACCAAGACCGTCAACGCGGCATCGAAGCAGATTGATGATATACAATATATCAAAGAGCACTATGGCTTTGACAATCTCGCGGACAATCTGCGCCAGATGGCGGAGCTGCGCTTAGAGTACCCCGACGCGTCACTCAAAGAGCTGGGCGGCTACTTGACGCCCGAGGTGGGAAAATCCGGGGTAAATCACAGGCTTCGGAAATTAAGTGAATTGGCAGAAAAATTAAGAGGCAAAATAGTATGAAAAAAGCATTATTTATAATCAATCCACATTCCGGCAAGGGATTAATCAAAAATAACCTGCTGGGGATTGTGGATATACTGGTAAAAAACGGATATGAAGTGACGGTCTATCCCACGCAGGGGCGCGGGGACGCAAGCCGCGCGATGCGCGGGCGGCACGAAAGTTATGAGCTGGTGGTGTGCAGCGGCGGGGATGGGACACTCGACGAGATTGTGACAGGCATGATGCAGTCTGGCTTTAAGACGACCATCGGGTATATACCGGCAGGGAGTACGAATGATTTTGCAAACAGTCTCAAGATTTCCTCCAGCATGAACACCGCGGCGGAGGCGGTGGTGAGCGGCACAGTTTTTTCCTGTGATGTGGGCAGGTTTAATGAGGACGTTTTTGTGTATATCGCGGCGTTTGGGCTTTTTACAGAGGTTTCCTACGGGACGCGGCAGGAGATGAAGAATATGCTGGGACACATGGCATATATCCTTGAGGGCGTCAAGCATTTGCAGAACATCAAGTCCTATCATATGAAAGTGACAAACGTGTCAGAAACTGGCGAGACGGCAGTGATCGAGGACGAATTTATCTACGGAATGATAACCAACTCGTACTCGGTGGGCGGTTTTAAGAGCATCGCTGGAAACGTTTTTAAGGGCAACATCGCGCTGGATGACGGGCTTTTTGAGGTGACACTGATTAAAATGCCCAAGAACCCGATGGAATTAAATTCTATTTTGGCCGCGCTTGCAATCCAGAATATTGATACAGAATATATGTACAGCTTTAAATCGGGCAGGCTCATCATTGAGTCGAAGGAGGAGGTGGCTTGGACGCTGGACGGGGAGTTTGGCGGAAAGCACCGTGAAGTGACGCTCGTGAATGAGAAGCAGGCGATGGACATTATGGTAAAGGAATAAAAAGGAAAATACGAAGATGAAACACAGAGTAAAAGGGAGTCTGCTCTGGCTGCTGCTCGCCATGGTCACTGCGCTTGGCATTTTGTTTTACCAAAGCCTGTCATGGCATTATGAAATGCAGGGCGAGGTCACAGACCTGTCCGGGCTTCCGATCGAGAGCAGCGGCTATGAGGTGGTATATGCGGGCGGCGGTTCGGGAAAAAGCTTCACCGTGACCGGCGAGGATCCGCAGTTTTTGGTGGCGGTGCAAAATATACAGATCGGGGGAATCGAACTGGTATTTGATGACGCATGGCAGGCGAAAGAGCCGCTTCCAGTGCAGGTTTTTTATACAAAAGCAGGAGAGGAGTTTGCTGAGAAACATTCTGTAAAAGGCTCGTTGAGGGAAGGCGAAGCCTCCATGCTGCTGCCGGTGCCTTTGGGAACATATCAGACACTGCGGTTTGACATGGACGGCGATTTTGCATTGTCCGCAGTGCGGAGCTGCTCTGCGCCGATGGCAGCGCAGGCGTATGTCTCAAGCGAGACGGCAGAAAAGTGTCTGTGGTATTTTCCGGCAGTCATCATCGGTTTTAGCCTGATTTACTGGGCGCATGGCGTCCGCAAAAGACAGGGCGGCTATACAGGGCGCGCCTATCTCAAAAGTATTTTTTTAGGGCCGGAGACGTCAAGAGAACGCGCGGTGTATCTGGACTATCTGCGCGTGCTTGCGGCGGTGCTTGTGATACTGGCGCACACCTGTTCACCGATGGTCGATGCCGCCGATACCGACTGGAAAAGGCTGGTGCTTGTCTTGGGGCTGAGTCTGGGACTTTGCTGCAATATCCTGTATGTGATGCTCTCGGGCACGCTGCTGTTAGGCGGCGGACGGCAGCAAGAAGGCGTGCTTTCTTTTTATATCAGAAGAGCGTCGAAGGTGGTTATACCGCTGATTGCCTATTATTTACTGTTATTGTATTTGAATCATGAAGTCGCATTTTTGCCGCCGCAGCAGATTGGCGCCGCGTTAAAGCGCGTGATGACAGGGGCGCCCGATGTGGGGCCGCATCTGTGGCTGATCTACACGATTGCTGCGCTGTATCTCGTGACGCCGTTTTTCCGTGTGATGGTACAACATATGAGTGATACGCTGCTGGCTTCTCTGGCGGTGGTGGTTTTGGTGCTGAACACGCTGACGACCTATCTTCCGCTGTTTGGCATGGCGTTTGGGGCGACGACGTTTCTGGCAGGCTGGGAGGGCGTCTTTTTGCTGGGCTATATCCTGACAAGGCAGGACAGCGTGGCGGGCGCACCGCGCAGAAACAGGTGGATATTGCTTGTGGCGGCAGCGTCCTATATTATCATGGTATTAGTGGTCTTTCTGGATTCCGGCAAGATGAATCTGGTGTATGGCGGCACGCCGCCGATTGTAATAGCCTCCAGCGGTATTTTTGTATTGTTTTTAAAATACAAAAACTGGTTTCAGGACAAATCAAACGCCGTTGTGCGGCTGTGCTCAAAATACAGCTATTCCATCATTCTGATTCACTGGTATGCGCTCTTTGTCGTGGTGCAGGACAAGCTTCATATTACGGCGCTGCGCTTTGGGTGTCTTGGCGGTATTGCGGCGAGCGTGGCGGCGACCTTTGCAGTGTGCCTTGTGATGGCGCTCGTATTTGACAATACAGTTGTGATTGTGTGCAATGTGCTTTTTGACCAAGTGGTGCACCGCGGCAGGAAATCTGGCGGTAATTGAATCAAATCGCAGGAAACTGCATAGTATATAGTAACGACAGACTGCCGGGTGGGAAGCCTGTGAGAAAACTGACCGGAGTGCTGACCTTTATGGTGTGCGTTCCCTTGATTGGGACGATTTTTATCAAGCCAGTGCGTGAGCCGTGGAAACAGGAGGACGAGGATGTGAGCGTGCTCGACGAAAGTTTTCAGGTGGTGGTGGAGGAGGAGATCGGCACCTTTTACTATCAGCCTGAAATGCTGACGGGGCTTTTGATGTACCGCGTGATTCCAGAGGATACGGTTTTTAGCAGCTCGGAGGATTTCATCGTGCGCGAGGACGCAGCATACGATCCCGAACAGGAGTATCTCAAGGCGCTTGCCATCGTGTGCCGCAGCAATATTGCCGCGGCGTGGGAGGGTGAGCAGTGCCCGGAATTGTTATTGTATGAACAGATGGCATTTGAGGCAGACAAATTTTACAGAATTTTACAGACGCTGCCTGAGGACAGCAGGCGGGTAAAATTAAATGAAATCAAGCGGGCGGTTGATGCCACAAAAGGGGTTGTGATTACGAGAGATGGCGCGGTAATGACAGCTCCTTTTTTTACCACTTCCCCGTCTGACATGCTTGTCTCAGAAGTTGGAAGCGGCGATGGATTTTCGCTCAATTACGCCTATGAGCTGGCGGTTTCAGGCATGGATTTTTATACCATACTCAAGTACTTTTACGGCGATATCAAGGTCTCTATTTACGAATAAAACGATGAATAAAAACCTCCTATCGGGTCAATGCTATAGACAGGCAAAGGGCTTGCCGGAAATGGAGGGAAAGGATGAACAGACGAAACAACAAACGTCCTGCCTTGCAGAAAGAAAAGATCAGTATCATTGCAGCATCAGTATTTGTGCTGTCAGCACTTACTCTTGCGGGCGTGTATATGTCAGCGCAGGGCGACAAGAAAAAGGAAGAAAATCGTATAGATTTCGCAAAACTTGAACAGGAAAACATTACAGCGGAGGAAAACGGTACGGGTCTGGCAGATACCAGATTTGTGTCGGGGAAGGCACAGGCAGAGATGGATACCAAGAAAAATGCACAGACAGATCACCGGTTTGGCGAGTCCGATCTGTATGATCTGAGCGACAACAATGACATGGATGTCGATCCAGCCTTCACGGAGGTGAATTCCGGACAGGTGGAGAACACCAAACAGGACGGGGCAAAGGCAGGCACCGACAAGGCGGCAGTATTTATGGAGGGGCAGGAGCCTGAGCAGGAGCTTGTGGCAGACACGCCGCTGTTTTTCTCAGAGGAGGACTCTCTCGCACTGCCTGTCATCGGCGATGTACTTCTTGACTACAGCATGGATAAGGCGGTGTACCACGCTACCATGCAGCAGTATCACTACAATCCGGCACTGGTCGTAGCGGCGAGTGAGGGGCAGACCATCACGGCGGCGGCAGACGGCATTGTGTCCGATGTTTATTACGATTCCCAGACCGGAAACACCATTCGTTTTGACCTTGGAAACGGCTATATGCTCACCTATGGACAGCTCAGTGACATCAGCCTCAAAGCGGGCGACCATGTCGCAGCGGGCGATGTTGTCGGCAAGGTGGCGAAGCCTACGATCTATTATACCCAAGAGGGAACTAATGTTTACTATAAACTCACCAAGGACGGTGTGCCGATCGACCCTTTAAAGAGACCTGCAAGTCAGGCGGAATAAATCAGGAAGGGCATGGTTTTATAGAATGCTTTTATTGGAAAATGCGGCAATCCGCAGCATGAGTGATGCGATATGCGAGAAGTATCAGGCAGACATCTTTGAGGGAAGCATACTTATCAAGGATGGGAAAATCCTTGAAGTGTCCCCGAACATCGAACTCCCTCAGTCTGCGGACTGCATGAAAATAAATATGAATCATTATCTGGTAATGCCGGGTCTTATCGAGGCGCACTGTCATATGGGTATCACCGAGGAGAAGAAGGGGCAGGAGGGGGACGACTGCAATGAGACAGTCCATCCCGTCACCCCGATGCTCCGTGCCATTGACGCCATCAATACGATGGATGCCGCCTTTGCGGACGCCGTGAGAGCGGGCATTACCTCTGCAAATATTGGTCCCGGCAGCGCAAATGTTGTCGGCGGCCAGTTTGCCGTTGTCAAGACGAGCGGCAGGCGGATTGACGACCTGATTGTCAAATTCCCCTCCGCGATGAAAATCGCCTTTGGGGAGAATCCGAAGATGAACTATGCCGGAATGAACACCTCGCCTGTCACGCGCATGGCGATTGCCGGTCTGCTGCGCGAGGAGCTGGTCAATGCGCGGGATTATTTAGAGAAGCGCGATCAGGGCAATGCGGATGTCAATCTCCACTATGAGGCGTGGCGCCCTGTGTTTGCCAAGGAGATTCCGCTCAAGGCGCATGTGCACCGCGTGGACGATATTTTCACGGCAATCCGTATTGCCAAGGAATTTGACTTGAACATGACGCTCGACCATTGCAGCGAGGGGCATTTGATCGCAGAGGAAATCTTAGCGTCCGGTTATCCGGCAATCGTGGGGCCAGATCTGACAACCCGCAATAAGATTGAGGTACAGAATGTGGCGTTTAAGACGGCGGGCATTCTCGCCAATGCGGGTGTGATGGTATCAATTACGACAGACCACCCGGTCTCCCTGATTCAGTCGCTGCCAATCTGCGTCGGGCTGAGCGTGAAGCATGGGCTTTCACTCGAGGACGGATTTAGGGCGCTGACCATCAATGCCGCCAAAATCTGCGGCGTGGCGGACCGCATCGGCAGTATCGAGCCGGGAAAAGATGCAGACCTTGCCATCTACGACGGCAATCCGATGGAAATTTTCACACATACCATGATGACCATCATTGACGGGGAGATTGTGTTCCGCAATGAATTGTTTCCTGAAATTTAAGAAAATCTTTCGATTTCATACATCTTCTTTTTTCGTTTTCGCTGATAGACTTATCGATATCAAAACGAAAGAGGAAGGTGTTTTTTATGAGTCTGGATACCGTCACTTGCTATTTTACCCAATACGGGGCGGTCGCAATCTTTGTCATTGTCCTGCTGGAGTACATGAATCTTCCGGGATTTCCTGCCGGGGTGATTATGCCGCTCTCGGGCGTGATGGCGGCGCGGGGGAATATCAGCTTTTTGGGCGTCATGATCATTACGCTTTTGGCGGGCGTGGCAGGAAGCTGGATTTTGTACGCGGTGGGGTATGTGGGCGGCAGTGTGCTGCTGGAAAAGTATTTGGCAAAATTTCCCAAGCACCGTCCAGCCATTGAGAAGAATTTTGCGCTCATACGCGGGCGGGGCTGTGTGGGCATCTTGATCGGCAAGCTGATTCCGGTGGTGCGGACGCTGATCTCGATACCGGCAGGCGTGCTAAAGTTTGATTTTGCGAAATATACAATCAGCTCGGCGCTCGGTGTATTTTTGTGGAATCTGGTGTTTGTCGGCGCCGGGTATTTGCTGGGCGATGCGGTTTTTGCATACATCGGATGACAGGTGTGGTATACTGGAGGAGTTATAGATTACATCAAAGTACAGGGGGAACATAACATGGAAGCATATCATATTTTGATTGTTGAGGACGACAAGGAAATACGGGAGGGGATAGAGATTTATCTGAAAAATCAGGGCTACAGCGTGACGCAGGCGGCGGACGGCATAGAGGGACTTCAAAAAATCGAGTCGGAGGAATTTCATCTCGCCATTGTCGATATCATGATGCCGCGGATGGACGGTATCACGATGATGATGAAGGTGCGTGAAAAAAAATACGAGTTTCCGGTGATCATGCTCTCTGCAAAGTCGGAGGAGGTGGATAAGATTATGGGGCTTAATATGGGCGCGGACGACTATGTGACGAAGCCCTTTACGACCATGGAGCTGCTCGCGCGCGTCAATTCGCATCTGCGGCGCTACCAGCGCTATCTCGACGCGGTGACAGAGCAGGGCAATCATGACAGGGTTCATATGATTGGCGGGCTGGAGCTGAATGAGGATACAGTCGAGGTCACAGTCGATGGCAACCCGGTCAAGCTGACCCCGATTGAGTTCAAAATCTTACTGCTCTTGATGAAAAATCCGGGCAGGGTGTTTAGCGCCGATGAGATTTACGAGCGGGTGTGGAATGAGCAGGCGATCAATACAAATACAATTATGGTGCATGTGAGGAAGATTCGGGAGAAGATTGAGATCAATCCGAATGACCCGAAGTATTTAAAGGTGGTGTGGGGTGTTGGATATAAAATTGAAAAACAATAAAAAGGCGCTGCGGCTGGCAGTGTTTGCCGTGATGCTGGCAGCCGCATGTTTTGCGGTTTATGCGGCAAATTACAGATTCCGCGTGGACGACTACTGCGCGGAGAATGGCAGCGGTTTTGAGGCGGAGGGATTTATCACGATTTTGTTTCGGAGTAATTACGTGCTGTATCCTGAGGTGCTCGAAAAGAGCGGCAAGGATGTACAGCTTGAGGACCTCTATCTCACCTTTGCGGAGGAGTCTGTTGAGCACGTGGCGATGAACGAGTATTTTGAAAATGTGGAGAGATATACAGGCAGCGCTGAACAGTTCAAGGCAAACGTCATTGAAAAACTGAACATGGAGGTCGCAAGCATCAAGGAGGAGTATGTTTCCAATCTCGCCGTGAGCACGGATTACTGTGTGATTGATACCACGACACAGACAATCTTAAAAAATACGACGCGAGAACCAGAACTTCTGGTGACAGAGGAAAATTCAGCGTATGCTTATTATCTGGTGCTGCGCTATGATCAAAATGGCAGGCTTGCCGACATCAAAGTCAAAGGAAATAACACAGAGCAGTTTATAAAAAATGTGCAGCTAGCCGCCAATTCAACAGACACCCTTTGCATGTCGGATTGCGACAAATCGACACAGGTTGTGCTGGTGAGCGATGACGAAACGGCATACGGAAAAGTGACCATCACACAAAAAAATCCGCAGAATGCAGTCTTTATCTATGCTATGACATCAGAGCAGCTCGAGCAGTTTTCATGGATGACAGAATTTTCCTCGCAGAGAGGAATGATCGCCAACGTTACCAGAGAAAGGCTGTATGATGTGCTTGGCATTGGGAATCTGTATCTTACGTTTCTTGGCATCATGGCAGTGCTGGTTGCTGTCATTGCAAGATACAGGCCGCATCTGACCGCGGACACGGCGGGGGCGCGTCTTGCTGCTGAGCTGGTTTTTCTGATGCTGTTTGTGCTTTCATTTGGTCTGCAAATGAACGTGGTGGAGCTGGTCTATTATGCCAGTGAGGTCGCCCGCATGGGTGAGGACGGAATTTTCTGCACGACGTTTGCAGTGATGGTGGTGCTGTTTGGCGCGTGGTACTGGGGGCTTTTGAGCGTGCGTGAGCTGTTTACGGACTTTGGCTCTTTTGTCAGAAAAAGAAGCCTGATTTACCGCTATTGGAATCAGATCAAGGCTTTTTGCAGACGCATTTGGGACAAATGGAAGGCGGCGCTCACGATTGAGGGGCTGGACAAAGATGTCTTAAAGCCGCTGAAACGGTTTATCACCATACAGTTTATCGTATGCTCGCTTGCGTGCTGCTTCTGGTTTTTTGGCATTTTTGCGCTGCTTTGCTGCTCGGCGCTGCTTTATTTGTGGCTGAAGCGCTATGCAAATAAGCTACAGATGCAGTATCAACGTCTGCTGGAGGCGACAAACGCAATCGCGCAGGGGCGGTTTGACAATCCGCTCACGGAGGATTTCGGGATTTTTGAGCGCTACAAAACTGAGCTGTACCAGATACAGGACGGTTTTGGCAAGGCGGTCGAGGACGAGGTGCGAAGCCAGCGCATGAAAACAGAGCTGATCACAAATGTATCGCATGATTTAAAGACGCCGCTCACAGCGATTATCACATATGTAGATCTGTTAAAAGAAGAAAACGTCACGCCGGAGCAGCGCCGCTCGTATCTGGACACACTAGAGCGCAAATCGCTGCGCTTAAAAGTGCTAATAGAAGATTTGTTCGAAATCAGCAAGGCAAGCAGCGGCAACGTGCGGTTTTATCCGGTTGCGGTGGATATCTGCAATCTTATGCGTCAGGTGTACTTAGAGCATGAACAGCAAATGACTGAAAACGGTCTGGACGTGCGCTTTGACTTGCCGGAGGAGAAGCTGATCTTGCAGCTTGACAGCCAAAAGACCTACCGGATTTTTGAGAATCTGTATGTCAATGTGACCAAATATGCCCTGCCGAACACCCGCGTGTACGTGCAGGCGAGAGTCATTATCATCAAGGAGGGAGTGCACACAATCCATATTGAGATGAAGAACATCTCGGCGCAGGAGCTGACCGTCACGCCGACAGACCTCACGGAGCGCTTTGTGCGCGGGGACGCGTCGCGCAACACGGAGGGAAGCGGGCTGGGGCTTGCGATTGCCAAGAGCTTCTCAGAGCTGCAAGGCGGTAGGTTTTACGTCGAGATTGATGGGGATTTGTTCAAGGCAGTGCTCGAGTGGGATACATAAATTTCAAGAAAAGTGTCAATTCTATATCGTAAATAGGAAATAGCTTAGCAGAATCTGATTTCGATGTCTGCTAAGCTATTTTGATTTGTGTATGATCGAAGGAGTGAGTCAAAATGGACAGAGACAACATGAACAAAAAAGCGGATTTTAAGCCCTATGTTCCAGCGGAGCAGGCGCCGCCTGAACTGACAGTGACCTCGGTGGTCACTGGGATTTTACTGGCGGTGGTGTTTGGCGCTGCCAATGCATATCTTGGGCTGCGCGTGGGAATGACGGTATCTGCTTCAATTCCGGCGGCGGTGGTCTCGATGGGCGTACTGCGGATTTTGCTGCGACGGAAATCTGTTTTGGAGAGCAATATGGTACAGACCATCGGTTCGGCGGGAGAGTCCCTCGCCGCAGGCGCAATCTTTACAATGCCTGTGTTTTTCCTGTGGGCAAAGGAGGGCGCCGCCAACCGCCCGGGCATGCTCTCCATCTCGCTCACCGCGCTGCTTGGCGGACTGCTCGGCGTCCTGTTCATGGTTCCGCTTCGAAAAGCGCTCATTGTCAAAGAGCACGGTGTACTGCCTTATCCAGAGGGAACAGCGTGCGCGGAGGTGCTGCTTGCCGGGGAGAAGGGCGGAACCTCTGCGCGCGCTGTCTTTGCCGGAATGGGCATTGCGGCGCTGGTCAAATTTGTCGTGGACGGTTTGAAGGTCGTGCCAAGCACCATCACAATGCGGATTCAGGCGCTCAGGACAGAATTTTCGACAGAGATTTATCCGGCGCTTGTGGGTGTGGGGTATATCTGCGGCGCAAAGATTTCCTCCTATCTCTTTGCGGGCGGGATTCTGGGCTGGTTTGTGCTGATTCCGCTGATTGCTGCTTTTGGCGGGGAGACGGTGCTCTATCCCGGCACAATGCCAATAGAACAAATGTTCATAGAAGGCGGTGCAAACGCCATCTGGGGCAGCTATATCCGCTATATCGGCGCCGGCGCTGTCGCCGCGGGCGGCATTATCAGTCTGGTGAAATCCCTTCCGCTGATAATCTCGACTTTTGGAGATGCGATGAAGGGGTTAAAGGGCAGCAGCATGGAGGGGGAAGTTGCGGCAGAGCGCACCGCCCTCGACATGAATATGAAGGTTGTCTTGGGCGCGATCGTCTTGATTATTCTGGCGATTGCCCTGTTTCCAGATATTCCGGTTTCTTTTCTGGGGGCATTCTTGGTGGCGGTATTTGGCTTTTTCTTTTCGGCGGTGTCCTCGAGAATGGTAGGGCTTGTCGGCGGCAGCAACAATCCTGTGTCCGGCATGGCGATCGCGACGCTTCTGTTTGCGACAATGGTGCTCAAGTCCACGGGCGACACGGGCGCGCACGGCATGACAGGCGCGATTGCCATCGGCTCGATCATCTGCATTATCGCGGCGATGTCCGGCGACACTTCACAGGATCTAAAGACGGGGTATATCCTAGGCGCGACGCCGCGGCGGCAGCAGTTGGGAGAGCTGGTCGGCGCGGCAGTCTCCGCAGTTACGATTGGCGGGGTGATGCTCCTTCTCGACACGGCGTGGGGATTTGGCTCTCCAGAGCTTTCTGCACCGCAGGCAACGTTGATGAAAATGATTGTGGAGGGGGTCATGGACGGAAATCTCCCGTGGACGCTGGTCTGGATTGGGGTGTTTACCGCAATCGTCATCGAAATCTTTGGTATCCCTGTGCTTCCGGTGGCGATCGGACTGTATCTGCCGCTTCGGCTTTCTGTGCCCATTATGGCGGGCGGTCTGGTGCGCTATGTGATGGCTAGAAGGGCTGCTGGCGCAGCGACGGACAGCGAGGCGGGCAGCGGGATTTTGTTCTGCTCTGGCATGATCGCAGGAGAGGGGCTTGTGGGCATTCTGCTGGCAGTCTTGGCGGTTGTCGGCGTGGCAGACGCGGTGGACTTTTCAGGGAGCTTTGATACTGGCATCGCCGGCGGTCTGGCAGTGTTCGCGTTAGTGGTGCTTGCGGTGGCATGGGCTGCAATGGGGCGTAAGGAATGATGATGCACAGTGCGGTGGGCGCCAGCGTCCTGCGGAGGCTAAAAAAGGGAAGCACTATCCGTCTTACACATCGTACAATGTGCATAAAAATGATGCATATGAAGAAATGATTTTCGTGAAAAATACAAAATTTAACTTAAAAAAGAGTGCACTCTGCCTAAAATTTCGAAATTTTTCGCTAAATATATTGACTATTTGCCCGTTTTTAAGCTATATTTAAGTCAGATTATATTTTTATAAAATGTAACAAAATAATCTGGTTGCCAGTTTCCCATAAAATTGACAGCCGCAAAAAGAAAGGAAGGAAATTTTATGGAAAAAGCGAAAACATTCTGTAGAAAGAAACGTAACCTAGCAAAAAGTATGCTTAGCCTCATGCTGGTATTTGCTATGGTCATTTCCAATGTACAGATAACACCAGACGCATTTTCGACTGTATGGGCGGCGGAAAATGAGACTCTGGAAACAAGTGAAGCCAGCGAGAACAGTTCGCAGCCATCAGAAGCGGATGGTGACAGCGAAGAAGCTGGTGAAGCGAGTGAGAACAGTGGAGATGACAGGAATAGCGAAGAAATCGGCGAGACTCAAAAGAGCCCTGATTCAGAGGAGATGGGGAACGAGGAAAGGAGTGAAACGGCAGCAGAATCCACGCAGACTGCTGAGCGTGAACAGTCGGAAGAAACCAGTGAAGGCGGAAACACTGAGACAACAGCGAGTTCTTCGGTAGAGACAGAAACTGCATCACAGACAGAAACGGTTACAGAGACGGAAACTGTGACTGCAACAGAGTCGGAGACAGAAGCGACAGAGGAAGAGATGCTGGAAGAGGGCGCTGAGGGAGAGGCTCCATCTACAGGGCAGGTAAGTATTAAACTGCATTTTAAAGATGTTCTTGGATGGGACACGGCTGAAAATGATATCCAAGTAGCTTATGCGAGCTATAAAAATGAGGGTTCTGAGTGGATTACTACGGACTATGACGATAAAGGTAAATGGCCCGGAGTAGCGCTTACAGAAGTTGATGGATATTATACATTAGAATTGGACAAAAAACCAACATATGATGGATTGGTATTTGTTTTTCATAATAAGAAAGATGATGTAGGTTTGCAAACGGACGATTATGTGATTCCGATAGATGCCTTTAGTGATGATGTTACTGAGTATTGGATATTTGCGGCAAAGGCAGATAACTATGGAAAGCACCCTGCGCAAATTTGCAGTAAAGCAATTGACACACCTACTATTAGTCCGGAGATAGGCGAAGACGGCAAGGTAACATTCCGATATTTCAACTGTTTTGAAACATCTACAGTAAAAGTGGCAGGAGATATGACTTCATGGGGAGACAATGCCATTAAGATGATGGATGAAGATAATAGCGGTATTTATACAGCAACGACAGATGTTTTAGAAGCAAAGGAATATGGATATAAATTTATATTAGGTGAGAGCACTTGGATTACTGACCCAAATAATGATTCTTATGATGATAGGGGAAACAGTAAATTTACGATTGAAGGCGAGGATCCCGATAAAATTATCAGTCCGGAAGTAAACGGAAATAAAGTAACGTTCCGCTATAAGAACAGTGAAGCAGATGTCGTTTATGTACGCGGAACAATGAATGACTGGGTTGATAATGAAACTTACAAGATGACAAAAAATGAGACGACTGGCATACATACACTTGAAGTAGAAATGTCACATGGATCATATGAGTATAAGTTCCATTATGAGGATGGGACTAAAGATGGTGTATGGTTGCCCGATCCCAATGGTCAACAGGTAGAAGGAACAAAACCTGACAGAAACAGTATCGTATATGTACCGGGAATCGAAGAGTACACATATACTATTCATTATTACAATCCCGGTGTGGATATCCCTACGCAGGTTCCTTCAGAAGGAAGTGGACCGGACTTACATATCTGGGATAAGTGTCCGGGCGCGGCAGAAGGACAGGCGTATAAGTTTGAAGCGCTTACAGAGGATGAAGACAAAGATAAGGGGAAAACATGGCTGACGGCTACGGTTAAGGTACCATTCCCGCATATCAATATCATTGCAAGGCCTACAGGTGGCTGGGTTGAGGGCGTAAAGGAAAAAGAGTGGACTTATGAACTCAAAAAAGATGCCAAGACGGCAGAACTTTGGTTTGTCTATGGGGAAGGTCTATATGATAATAATCCGTTCCTTGAAACCTATAAATATACAATTCATTATTACAATCCTGCAACTCCAAATCAGGAAAGTAGTACGCCTGATTTGTATATATGGGGCGCAGATACAGCAAATCCGGGCAAGCTGTATTTATATGCAGAGGAAAAACTGAATGATACAGACAATGGTATCCAGTGGATGACCACAGAGGTGGACACTCCTTACGAAAAAATCGGTTTGATCGGAAAAACGGCCACAGGCGACAATGAGGCAGGCTGGGCCGGTAAGGATAAAGACAGGTTTTACCAGATCAAGAAAGGTGAAAAAACAGCAGAACTCTGGTATGTTCACGGAGTGGGTGTCTATGATAAAAAACCCATGATGAAACTGAATTCCGTGGGTGCTGCTTTATCAGTGGAATCCATTGATTATACGCAGAATAGTGTTTTATCTCTGGTTTTCAACGGTGACAAAAGTTCCAAGGTTCTGATTAAGAGTGCGTCTGTGGATGCCTCAGCACTAGGAATCAGTGACAACCTGACAATCGACCCGCAGCTGTGTGAAGTTACCCTTTCCGTAAGGGACAATATTGAAGCAGGAACATATCAGCTGCCTGTCACAGTGGAAGGCGTTACCGGAACAAAATTAACTGCAGAGGCATCCGTAACAGTCAAGGAGAAAACAGGCAGCGATTTCGACTGGGATGAGGCTGTCATCTATTTCATGGTAACAGACCGTTTCTTTGACGGAGACAGCAGCAACAATGCCGCAAACGGTGCGGATACTACCGGTGACAATCCGGGATTATATCACGGCGGCGATTTCAAGGGTGTTACGGAGAAATTAGATTACCTGAAAGAATTAGGCGTCAACACCATATGGATTACACCGATTGTCGAGAACATAAAGGGTGTGACAGTCGGAGATGGTACGGGTGATGTTCCGTTTTATGCGGCATACCACGGTTACTGGGCAAGCGATTTTACAAAATTAAATCCTGCGCTTGGAACAGAAGCTGAATTTCAGACATTAATTGATACAGCGCATGAAAAAGGCATGAAGATTATGGTTGACGTCGTGGTAAACCATGCAGGCTACGGCATGGAAGAAACCGACCAATTCCCTGGCATGCTGAGAGACAAAGCGGATGTCAATGAAGAAGATCATGAGCTTGGCGGATATCAGGCAGGGCTTCCTGACTTCCTGACAGAGCTTCCCGAAGTCAGAAACAAGATTATCCAGTGGCAGGTAGACTGGGCAAAGAAGGGTGTTGACTTCTTCCGCGTGGACACAGTCCAGCATGTGGAAGATACAACCTGGAGAGCATTTAAGAACGAGCTGACCAAGGCCAATCCAAAATTCAAAATGATTGGTGAGTACTTTGGCGCAGGCTATAATTCGAACAACGGAAACCGGATCGGAAACGGACAGATGGACTCCCTGCTCGATTTTGATTTTAATGAATGGGCAACCGAGTTTGTAGGGGGTGGTATTACTTCTGTTGAGAAGAAACTCGCAGACAGAAATAAGGCTTTGAACAATACCTATTTAACAGGCCAGTTCTTGAGCAGTCATGACGAAAATGGTTTTCAGGCTGCATTAATCGATAAAGGATGGTCCAAGGCGGATGCAGCAGCGGCTGCCTATGCAGCGGCTACCCTGCATATTACGGCAAAAGGGCAGCCAGTCATTTATTATGGCGAAGAAATCGGTTTGACAGGAATGAATGATTATCCAAAACAGACCAACCGCTATGATTTTGACTGGACAGAACTGGAAACACAAAAAACAACGGACAACAGTATATACAATCACTATAAGAAAATGCTTACTATCCGCAGCGAGTATGCAGATGTATTTGCAAAGGGTACCAGACAGTCTGTAAGCGGAACCAATGCGGACAAGTATGATGTTTTTTCAAGAAGCTATAACAAAACAACGCTCTATGTCGGAATCAATATTGATATCAACACAGGAAAAGAAGTAAGTTTTGCAGTCAACAATAGCGGAATTACCGCATACAGGGATTTATACAGCAATCAGGAGTACACGGTTTCGGAAGACGGTAAAGTCACGATTACCATTCCGGCAGCAAAGAATGGCGGTACAATTGTGCTTGTGCCAAGTTCTTATGAAAAGGGTCTGATTGCGCCCACTCTTACCATTGCAAAAGGAAAAGCGACAACACTTCCGGAAAAACTGACATACATGTCAGAAACCGGAGAAGAAACACTTGTGGCAGTAACTTATTCCATGGATAAAGTGGAAGGTGTGACGCTGGATGCTGCAAGCCGCAAAATCACAGTCGCAGAGACATTCGCCGGAAAAACAATTGACCTGACAGCGACAGCAGGGGAAGAAAGTATCAAGTTTACGGTGAAGGTCGTAGAAGACAAGAATCAGATTACACTGAGACTGCACTACCACAGACCTGACGGCAATTATGAAAATTGGAATGTATGGTCTTGGAGAGTAGGTTCAGAAGGAAAGCAGTACGATTTTGATTCTGAGGATGAAAACGGCGCAAAGGTCGTAACATTTGAACTGGAAGGCCGTTCGACAAGTGTGCTGAACTATATCATCCGCAAGAGTACTCCAACTGATCCTTGGGGAGGCGGAAAGGATTTCCCGGAAGACTGTTTCGTTGATCTTTCAGATATTCTATCCGGAACGGTTGATTATTATGTGGAATCCGGTGTTTTCCCGGGAACCAGAATATTGGGCGATGATGTATTCTTAGGCGTTAAGATTCTCTCTGTAAAATATAACAGTGCCAAGAATGTAATTAAGGTTGTCACAGGAACACCAATTACAGGCGGTACAGACGGTATCTTTACCTTAAAACGCGCTGACGGAACAGAAATCGAGATTACAGGGGTAAGACTGGCAAGCGCAGACAAAAACGAGTATGAACTGAGTCTTGGAAGCGATTTGTCAGGTATGGAGGCAGTCACGAAGAAGTACTCCCTGTTCTATGATGAATATGAGTATCCGGTAGAAATGCCAAGCCTTTATTCTTCAGATGCGTTTGAGCAGGAGTTCACATACACAGGAGATGACCTCGGTGCAACATGGACCAGCAGCAAGACAACCTTTAAGGTATGGGCGCCCACAGCGGACAGTGTAAAGGTGAATCTCTATACTTCCGGAACAGAGGGTGCGGATGACTTGATTGAGACACTCAGCATGAAAAAGGGTGAAAAAGGCGTCTGGTCTGTACAAAAAGCAGGCGACTTAAATGGTGTTTATTACACTTACAGCGTAGATGTGGACGGAACGACTGCAGAGGCATGTGACCCATATGCAAGGACAACCGGCGTAAACGGAAACCGTGCAATGGTCATTAATCTGAACGCAACAAACCCTGCGGGATGGTCAACCGACCGTGGCCCGAATGCAGGCATGACTTATACAGACTCTATTATTTACGAGCTTCATGTCAGGGATTTCTCTATTGACGAATCTTCAGGAATCCGGAACAAAGGAAAATTCCTGGGACTGACAGAGAAGGGAACAAAGAATGCGTCAGGGCAGACAACCGGTCTGGATTACCTGACTGACTTGGGTGTAACACATATCCATCTACTGCCTTCTTATGACTATGCGACAGTTGATGAGACAAAGCTCGATACACCGCAGTATAACTGGGGATATGACCCGAAGAATTACAATGTGCCGGAAGGTTCTTACTCGACAGACCCGTACAATGGTGCAGTCAGAGTAAAGGAAATGAAGCAGATGGTCAAGACACTGCATGACAACAACATCAATGTTATCATGGACGTTGTTTACAATCATGTATATGATGCGGACAAATTCAGCTTTAACCAGCTGGTACCGAAGTATTTTTCAAGAACAAACGCGGACGGCAGTTACTCAAGCGGTTCAGGATGCGGTAATGACACGGCATCTGAGCGCTCCATGGTAAAGAAGTACATTGTGGATTCCGTAAATTACTGGGCAGATGAGTATCATATTGACGGATTCCGTTTTGACCTTGTAGGACTGCTTGATGTTGATACAATCAACGAGGTAATAAATACAGTCCATGAAACACATCCGGATGTCGTATTCTACGGTGAAGGATGGAAGATGGATACAGCAGTCAGCAAGGACGATGTCATCATGGCGACACAGTGGACCTCTGAAAAGACACCGAAGTTTGCATATTTTAGCGATACAATCCGTAATTTATTAAAGGGTGATACGTTCAGCCATGAATCTACAGGATTTGTTTCCGGAGCAACAGGGCAGGAAGAACTGCTTGCAAAATGTTTTACCGGGGCGACCGACTGGTGCAAGAGCCCGACGCAGACAGTAAACTATGCATCATGCCATGACAATTACTCCCTGATGGATAAATTGTCCGTATCAAGAAAGGATGCGTCATTTGAAGATAAGACGAAGATGAACAATCTAGCGGCTGCAATTTACATGACATCAGAGGGTATTCCGTTGATTCATGCAGCAGAAGAACTGCTCAGGGAAAAAATTGATGAGAACGGAAATCCGGTTGAGAACAGTTATAAGTCATCGGATTTGGTCAACAGCATCAAGTGGAGTAATCTCGACAAAGAGAACTATCGAAATGTAAGGGATTACTACAAAGGACTGATTGCATTCCGCAAAAACCATGCAGCTCTTCGTCTGACAACAGCGGCAGAAGTGAAAGCCAATGTGCAGTACAAATGGATTTCAGAAGAACTGGTAATGTTTGTCATTAACGGAAAAGACAGCATAGCGGATGAAGTATCTGATGGAATCGTGGTAATCTTTAATGCCAATACAGCTGCAAAAGATGTTGATATGTACAGCTATGGCGTTCCGCAAGGCACATGGAATATCTGCATTAACGATCAAAAAGCTGGAATTGAAACACTAGCGGCTGTAACAGACGGCAAGGTAAAAGTGGCGCCGATATCCGCATTAGTTCTTGTAAAGGGCGAAACAAAGGATAATGAGTCCGTATATGATAAGAATGAACAGCAGAAAATTGAGAAGCTTAAAAAAGAGCTAGAAGCATTGATTCTTCAATATGAAAAAGAAGAACAAGGTGAGCGCACAGACGAAAGCTGGGCAGCATTCCAGACGGCTTTGCAGGCAGCAAAGGAAGTTGTTGGAAAGATAGATGTAACTTTAAATGAACTGAATCTTGCAATTAGCAACTTACAGGCAGCGCATGATGCATTGACGACACCAGAGGGTACCGTAGACAAAGAAAAGTTAAAAGCATTAGTAGCGCTCTATGATGACATATTTAATGCAGGACAGGGCGATTACACAGACGAAAGCTGGAAAGCATTTTCAGATGAATTAGCAAACGCTGAAGCACTGCTCGAAAAATCAGATGCAACACAGGCAGAAATAGATGAGGCATACAGCAAATTAGAGACTGCATACATCAATCTTACCAGCACAAAGAATACGGAAAAGCTAGACGAATTGATCGCAGAATGCAGCAAGCTGGATAAAGGTGATTACACAGACGAAAGCTGGAATGCGCTTCAGGAGGCACTAAAGGCAGCAAAAGAAATCGCAGATAAACCCAATGCAACACAGGCAGAAATAGATAAGGCAGAACAAGACCTTAGAGATGCTTATAACGCGCTAAAGGTACCAGAAGGCACCATAGACAAAGGAAAGTTAAAGGCTCTTATTGCAGTCTGCGACGAAATTCTCAACAAAGGACAGGGCAGCTATACAGCCGAAAGCTGGAATGCGTTTACACTTGCACTCGAGGAAGCGAAAGCTATTCTGGCAAAGGAAGATGCAACGCAGCCAGAAGTTGATGAGGCAAGAAATAAACTAGACAAAGCGCACAATAACCTTGTCAGCATAGAGGAAGAAATAAAAGCCCTCAAAGAACTGATAGTAACATGTGAAAAATACATAAAGGAGGATTATACTACTGAGAGCTGGAGAGTATTTGAAGATGCCCTTCAAGCAGCAAAGGAAGTGGCAGAAAATCCCAATGCAGCATTGGAGGAAATCCAAAGGGCAGCGGACGATTTACAGAATGCTGTAAAGGCGCTGATAAAAGTAAAAGAAGGACTCTGGACAGCATGGGCGCCAGACTCAGGATTAACTGCACCGGAAAACGGCGAAGGCAACTATCATGCTGCGTACACCGGAAAAGCATTTAAGCCTGAAATCTTGGTATATGATGGCAAAACGCTGCTCAAAGAGAAAACAGATTATACTGTATCTTATAAGAATAATACAAATGCAGGTCCGGCAACTGTAACCGTCAAAGGAAAAGGCAATTATTCAGAATCCACCACGGCAGAATTTACGATTGATCCAATTGATATTGCAACGCTTGAAATCGAGGACTTGTATGCAGCAGTGGCATCTAACAATACAAAGCAGGTAGCACTCAAGCCTATTGTGAAGTTCAATGGCAAGACATTGAAGATGGGGAAAGACTATACTGTAGCTTATGCAGATCCAAATGGCGGAAAAGCGCCCGGCAACCCTTCGATGGATTATGACGTGAAAATTGATGCGGCATCGGTGAATTTCACAGGTACAAAAATGATTAAGATGACGCTTGTCGATAAGGATAATGCATACTTGATGAGTAAGGCAAGCATCGGCAAAATTGTAACGGCAGACAGGGTATACACTGGCGAAGTATTGAAACCACAGATTACTGTAAAATATGGTAAAACTACATTGGTAAAGGATACAGATTATACAGTTCTCTACGACAACGAGCACATCGAGGCAGGAGAGACGGCAACCATAACCATTCGCGGAAATGGAACCACCTACTTTGGCGAAAAGACGACTTCCTTTAAGATTACAGGTACGCCGTTAAAGGCGGGTCAGATATCGCTAAAAGATGTGCCAAAAACCGGTTTGGTGTATACAGGAAAGCCGCAGGAGCCAGAGATTGACGGTATAGATAAGAAGAATTACGAGGCAGTTTACCAGAATAATACCAATGCTGGTACAGCAACCGTTGTGATAACAGGTAAAAACGGCTATACTGGAACGGTGAAAAAGACCTTCAAGATTACAGCTTATGATATATTCGCCAACTCGGACAAGAAATTTAAATATAACATCAATGGCAGTATACCATTCGCAAAAGGCGGCAGCAAGCTCACAGATAATCAGACAGGCGCAAGATTTACAATCAGCGATGGCGTAGAAATCGCATTACAGCAGGGAAAAGACTACACACTGTCCTATAAAAATAACAAGAAAGTGGGCGATAACACTGCAAGCGTGACAATCAAGGGCAAAGGCAATTTTAAGGGAACGCTCAAAAATATTCCATTTACAATTGTAGCGCAGGATCTTTCTAATTTAAATATCACCGCCGCAGACGTTCTGGAAAAGAATGCGAAAAAATTCAATAAGGTGGTTCCGGTTGTCACAGATTTAGATGGAAAGACACTCAAAAATAAGACCGATTTTGAGCTTGATACAGCAACAGCATACACGGACGAAGCAGGAAATCCGATCTCAAGCACAGAGCCAGCAACAGGTACTGCGGTTAAAGTCACCGTAACAGGAAAAGGAAACTATCAAGGAACAGCCTCAGCAATATTCCATATTATTGATAATAATATGAGCATTGCCAAAGCAAGTGTACAGATAGAACCGCAACGCTACACAGGCAGTGAAGTGACTCTGAGTAATGACCAGATTCATGTCAAGCTGAAAATCAATGGTACTATTACAGAATTGCAAAATGATAATTTTCAAATCGTAGGATATTCGAAGAATATCAAGAAGGGAACTGCAAAAGTCACCATACGCGGCATTTATCCATATGGCGGAACAAAGACAGTAAACTTTAAGATCACAGCACGTCCAATGAATTAAGTTTATAGCGCTGCACAGCGAAATAGCTACCAGACACATAGACATCAAATGCAGCAAAAAAGGCAGAGGAAACATCAATCCTCTGCCTTTTTCTCCCAAATCTCTCCCTCCGGCAAAAATCCGCCGCAAGGGTATTGTGTCAGCCACATGAAGGCTTCCGCAGACGGCATCTTGGCAGTGAAAGCTGTGTCTGCATAATCAGGGTGTGCGGTGTTGATCACAAAGCACCCTTCTTCGTCCTTGTGCGTTGCGCATTGAATCCATAAGGCATGCTCCATATATGTGATTTCAACAGATTGCAGCCGTCCGCTGATCAAATCCGCGGCAGCTGTCTGTACATCCTTTCTTGAAAAAGAAACAAAGCGCTGTGTCGTCTTTCCGACAAGAATCATCTGCTGATTGCGGGCAGTCACCGCCTTTGGGCGAAATATGATCGCTGTATCCCGTGTGAGACGCCACCTTGTCGTGTCTGGCGCCTGTAGGTACACAAGCCAGTCCTTTCCTGTGCGCTGACAGGTTTTGCGGGTGTGAGAAGCAGTGAGCCGACATGCGGAAAAGCTGCCATACAGTAGCGCAATTCCAGCTCTACCAGTTCCATTGTGACCCGCAGAAAACATTTGTCGTTTGCTGTTATTACAATTGAGGTTTTTGGTTATTGTAGTTCTGTAATTGGCGGTTTCTGGTATAGCTTGCGCTCAAGACACTTTTTTTCAAATGCAAGCTGCTGTTTCATTTTTTCATAACCCCCCTCGTTATCTGCCATTTCTAGTCTTTCTAATATATCTAGCTTATCTAAAAGATTGACATTTAATTCTTTTTCACTTGGCATACAATCACCTGTCCTTCCTTGAATCTGTTCTTCTTGTTATAATTTATACTGGTGTCCAGTCTTGTGGACTGTTAATGTAATCATAACAAATTATAGAAAAGGTGTAAAGCGTTCACGCCATTTCCTCCGGCAAAAATCCGCCGTCGTCTATTTAAATCTCCAGCTCACGGCACATTTTCTGCACCGTAATGCGGTAAACGGCATAGACAATACAAGCCATCACAAGCAAAATAATGAGACAGGCTCCAAGCCCTGCGATTTCGCCCATCACAAGCTGCCCGTCATTTCCGAACATCAGCATCACATATAACAGATACATTGCCGTCATGCCAACGACAGAAGGCATTCTAAATACGGTGCCCGCCTGACTTTTCACCTCACGCACCAAAAATGCGGGCGGAGCGCCCAGACGGCGCAGATCGTCAAAAACATAGCGGTTGTTCAGCGCGATGGTCATGCAGCGGGTGTAGCTGATAATCAGTGCCGCGAGCGTACAGATGATGGAGATAAACAGAAACATCATCAGATACACAGCAAAACTCCGCAGGAAATCATTCTGGTCCAGGATTCGGATTTTGGGCATGTAAGCCCAGTAAAGGCGGAAGTCACTCGCATCGGGGGCGTCAAAACTGATCTTAGACATTGAGTCGGTATCGCCCCAGTAAACCTCGTCGGCTTCCTCCGCAGCTATTTTTGCCACACGGTCATAAAAATACGCATATTCACATTCCGGTCCAAAGCACGAAATCAGCGTGTGAAAAAAATCCTGCGCGAAAGCATAACTGTCCTTTCCGTCAATGTTGAAAAAAGCGATTGTCCCCAGCCAGTCCGGTGTCAGTCCGCTTGCAATAGCCGCGTAATCGCCATCATTGATTAAATAATAACCCGGCGGTCCGGCAAGAAAATCATAGTGTGCGTACCCGCCAAATTTCGCAGGAATGGTCTCCCTTGTCGCCATGTTTGTCAGAAAGGTGCCTGTGTTTGTGTAATGATAAATGTCGGATTCCGTGGATGTCGAGACAACGCGGTATTCGCCGGAGGGAACAACGATTTGTTCTCCAGTCAGCGCATAAAAACCGGATTCGGAGAGCACCTTGACGCTTTCATTCAGATCGACATGTTCCACATGAAACCGTCTGCCATCTTCTTTTCTAACAATGGCATCCATTCCAAGAATCAGATAAGAAGACTGCCTGAAATCCTTGACGGAAAGCCCATGTGCGGCTGCCAGCTTTTGGATTTCCTCCTGCTGCAAAGCAGTCTGATCCATACGGTAATGATAGCAGTAGTCAAACGGACGCGAATGGACGTCGAGTACCTGGCCTGCCCCCAACATAGGAATGTAAAAAATGGCAAATGCGCTTCCGGCGATCAGCACGGTGCTGACAAGCAGGTTGTTGACCGTCTGCTTTCCCTGAAATTTCATCATGCTTCTGGAAATGATATTTTTGTAAGGATGTTTTCTTTTTCCTGCCCAGCCGTGCACGACCGAGTGCAGCATGACCATGTACAGTCCCACAAAAACGGGTGCGTAGAAAATACTGATCAGTTCCGTCGGGTAAGCGCTGAACAGGTTCATGTAGACAGCGGGCGCCTCATAGCCGCAGACAGCGCCCGCAAAAATCAATAAAATCCCCACAGGTCCGCACCATCTGCCAAGCTCCCTGACCGGCTCATTCTTGTGCTCCTCATGCACAACATCAATAATGTTTGTCCGCCGCAGATAACGGTATGCAGTGACGCAGGAAAAGGCGACTACAAGCACAAAAAACACTGCTGATAAAAGAAGACAGCGGTAATCCAGCTGTAAGCGCATCTCATCGGTGTCTACAATAAACAGCCGAAATCCATTCCACAGAAGATATACAAACGGAAATCCCGCCACGATGCCGAGTAGCGAAGAAACACTGCTCAGTATGAGCACTTCGCGGAATAGACCGGGGGCAAGCCGCTTCCGCGAAGCGCCAAGCGCCATCAGTGTCCCGAGCTGTCTGGACTTCTTGCGGAAAAACAGACCGGAGGCGTAAACGGTAAAGACCACACACCCAAAGAGCGCCAGCACAAAAATCATTGTGACCTGTTTTCGGCTGTCACCACCCTCCGGCAGTATGAGAAGTACAGTCGGAGAAAACATCATCGCCGCATAAGAAGTAATTAACAACAGGGATACAAAGTTGCAGAACAAGTAGAGATAGGACTGTTTTTGGTCTGCTTTTTGTAGTTTACGTTCCAGTTGCTTCATGGTCATCATTGTTCCTCCGGCCTCCCCTCTATAGCGCTCATCTGCTTGATGGCAGCGAGCAGACGATCCTGAAACATGTCTCTGCTCTCGCTGCCAGTCATAGTTCGTGTCAGTGAATCATAGACAGCGCCATCCTTTAATAAAATAACACGGTCACAGAACGATGCCGCAAAGCTGTCATGCGTCACCATAAAGATCGTTGCGCCCAACTGCTTTCTGGCATTTTCAAACGCCTCGATGACAGTCCGGCTTGACTTGCTGTCGAGATTGCCTGTCGGTTCATCGGCAAGGATGATCAGGGGCTGGTTAATCAGGCTTCTTGCAACTGCCGTCCGCTGCCGCTCACCGCCCGATATTTCCGCCGGATATTTTGCGGCAATGTGCGCGATGCCAAACAGGGAGAGCAGCGCGTCCGCAAGCTGTTCGGCTTCCGGCTCCACCTTGTCTTTGATGATGCGCGGTACAAGGATATTCTCGCGCACCGTCAGCCCGTCGAGCAGCATAAAATCCTGAAAGACAAAACCGAGCTTCTCATTGCGGATTTTGGCGAGCGCGTCCTCATTTAGTCCCTTTAAGCGCTTGCCGCCCAGCGAAATGGACCCTTCATCGAAGGGAATGTAACAGGAAATACAGTTTAGGAGCGTGCTTTTTCCTGAGCCGGACGGACCCATCACCGCCACGAACTCCCTCTGCGCAACCGACAGGTCAATACCCTTTAGGACTGGGTAGGACTTGCTCCCAGAACGATATGATTTGTGTAGATTTTTGATTAATAACATAGAAAACCTCCATCTGAATTTTTTCAGCTCTAAAGAACTAAATAGAGCATAGCACAAAAAAATAAGTCTTGATTTCGCCATGTAATCATTCGCGCCAGATTTGTCAAAATTGGAACCGGCGGGCGAAAAATGTAAAGTTATGCAGGTTTTTTGTAATGGATTGCAGCTTCGCAGTCTATTATAATAGAAGAAAAAGTGTTACAATGTTTTTAGGAACTGTAGAAAAATAACTGTTAATCTCGTTTTGTAAAGGGGGACAAGATGCTTCGAATCGGAATATGTGATGACGCCGCAGATGCAAGAGACGCACTGCGCATACAGCTTGAAAAGATATTAAATGAGGAAAAAGAGCAGATTGTGTATGAATTTTCGACTGGCGCAGGCGCCGTTCACTGGCTGGAAACGCACCCCGGCGAGATCGACCTCTTGTTTCTCGATGTGGAGATGGCTGGGACAAACGGCATGGCGGCAGCAGAGGCAGTCCGCAGATTTGACACAGAACTGATGATTGTATTTGTGACTGGATATTCCGACTATGTCTTTGACGGGTACAAAGTCAATGCGCTGGATTACATCATCAAGCCCGCAAAACCAGAACGGCTCTCGGAAGTGCTCCGGCGCGTGCGCGCCCAGCTCGAAGCCAAGAAAAGCGAAATGTACGTTTTTAGAAATACAGACGGAAGCTTTCGCCTTCCCATTGCTGCAATCCACTATTTTTACAGCGATAAGAGAAAAGTCGTCCTCGTCTGTAACGAAAAGGAGTATTCATTTTATGCCAAGCTGGACGAAGTCGAACAGCAGCTTTCGGGAAGCTTCGTGCGGATTCACCAGCGGTATCTGGTCAATCCAGGACAAGTCGTGCAGATCGGAGCAGCTTCTGTGGCAGTCGGCACTGCCAGCAGCCTCAGAACACTCCCCGTCAGCCGGGCACTGAAGGAGGAAGCGCTGAAAAAGCTTGCAAGGGCGATGCTCGTACAATAATGTTGTTGTCAAGTTCGATCATTTCTGATATATTTAGGAACTGTAGAAAAATAACTGACGCATCTTGACTTGGCTGTTTCTCCGATTATGTATGCCAAAAAGCCTCGCCGTAGCCCGCTACGCCTACGTTTTTTGACAATTGCTTTAGCAATTTCACCTCGAAGAAATATCCTGCGCAATCTGCATCACTTATTTTCCTACAATTCCTTAAGATCAGAATCCAGAAAGGAAGTGTATAGTATGCTGCCAGCAGTTCAACCGCAGCCTGAAATCACCACCCTAGAACAATATGAAAATTTTCCAGAAAACAGGCGATTAGAAGTCTTTGAAGGTGTTGTCTATGATATGGCAAGTCCATCGCAGGAGCATCAGACAATTCTGACAGAGCTGCTTGTTTCATTGCGTAACTATATCAGGGACAAAGGCGGAAATTGTTTTGTATTTCCTGCGCCATTTGACGTGAAATTAAATGACAATCCTCTCACGATTGTTCAGCCTGATCTTATGATTATTTGTGATAAGGACAAGCTAGACGGGAAGCGCTGTAACGGTGCGCCGGACTTTATTATCGAGATTGTTTCCCCTAGCAATCCTTCAGATGATTATATCCGAAAACTCTACTATTACAAAAATGCTGGTGTTCGTGAGTATTGGATTGTGGATCCCCGCCGCAAGATGGTGACGGTGAACTATTTTGAAGGGAACATGCTGAACATTCAGTATTCCTTTGATGCTACAATCAAGGTCAACATCTATAAGGATTTGTTTATGAATTTCTCAGACATTACCAAGCTGTTAGACATTTAAGCACAGTCCTATACAGAAGTCATAAGCCCCGAAATATTTACACACAATACAAGAGGAACCACAATGAATAATCCTTATCGAATGGCATTACTCCTAACGCTGGGCATGCTTCCAGTGGCGGTATTCTATCAGGCGCTGTCCTGCCTGATTCAAGTAAAGCAGAAATGGCGGCACCGCTTTTTGCTTGCCACAGGCAGTTTTTTGCTGATTTTTATGGTGATATTTACAGGGGATTCGGTGAATTTTACATGCGCAATCCTGTTTTTCCTGTTCTGTATGTGGGTCGCGTGCAAGGGCACCAGACTCAAACGCGTGACAATCGGTCTCATGCTTGCAAGTACGATTTTAGCGCTCAATGGACTGTATGACAGTTGCATTACGAGCCTTCCGTACTTCGGTCTGGGATTGAATGACTTGTGGTATCTTCTGTTTCGTCTTGCTTCTACCCTGTTTTTGTATCTGTGCATCCGCCATAACAAGCCGGAATGCGACTTTGAATTAGCGCCGTCACTCTGGCGGCTGATTCTGCTGCTATGCATTCCGCCGCTGGGAATTGTGTTTTCACTGGTAATGTTTGCCCCATATGATAGGAGTGATGCTTTAATCCTATATACAGCCCTGTTTTTGGTGGCAATCTTTGCATTTGTGGGAATTATTCGGGCTGCGTTTGTACTCAACAGGCATCAGAAGCTTGAGCAGGAGAATGCGCTGGCGGCATATAATCAAAAGTACTATGAGACGATGGAGATACAGCAGTTTGAAATCCGCAGGTTAAAGCACGACCTCGCCAATCATCTGCAAATGATACAGTCCCTTCCGGCAGCAGAAAAAGACAGCTATATTCAACAGATGATTGAGAATCCCGTCTTTGAGAAAGTCCTCGTCTATTCTGGTGATGCCACAGTGAATGCCGTGTTGACCGCCAAGGAGCGCATGATGCGCCAGCATGGGATTTCGTTCTGCGCCAAAGTGGATATTCCCCATGAACTGCCCTTTGAAAAGCCTGATCTCTGCGCGCTGTTTGCCAATGCCCTCGACAATGCCGCCGAGGGGTGCGCGGCACTGGAGACTGGCAAACGACAGGTCGAGCTGACTGCGCGCGCCGCAAAAGGACTCCTCGCACTCGAGGTCAGAAATCCTTTCACAGAAAAGCAGGAGACAAGTGCTGTCCAGTTTTTAGACAGCCTGCCCAAGACGACAAAATCAGATACAGCGAAGCATGGTTTTGGACTGCGCAGCATACAGACAACCGTAAAAAAGTATGGGGGAACGATGGAGTTAAAGCAGGAAGATGGGTGGTTTTGCCTGTTCTGCTTTATACCTGAATAGTTCCTAAAGACCAGATTTTTCTCCTTTTCAGCATGGTGAACGCATGAAAAAACAATTTAAAAATTTTGCTGGAGGAATACTAAAGTGATTTCGTTACAAGAGATAGATTTTTCCAATCGGAATTTTTGGGTGGGGTACATGGCAGCTTCTTTCCCGACTGCTTGGGAGGAAGAAACAGATATGTCATTGAGCGAACTCATGATAGAAAACGGAATGTGTGATACAGGTTGGTGGGACAATTTTACAAAATATTATGATGGAGTTTTAGAAGAATCAGACGGTTATATTGATGAACCAGAAACACTTATTTGCGAACTCGCGCCCGCTCAAACCTTAAAAATTGAATTTCACCCGGGGGATACAGTATATTTCATCAATGATAAACAGATTGCCTGTATGGGCGGACATTACAATATTCATGTAATACCATTCAAAGAATTATTGAATGGTATTAAGGACAGACAAAAATTTCTTTTGTTGTTGCCCTTAGCGGTTATCGACTATCAGGATCAAGACAAAGCAGCACAAATCATATCAAATGCTTTGCAGGAAATCTTTGAGAAACACTTATGCAGTCGATATGCAGGTTGTATTGTAACTGGCTTACTGTCAGAATGACAATGTCCAGTATAAAGAATTGTTAGGTGCGTGTAAACCGCGTCGGTGTGCATACAAATGATGTCAGTTTTTTGCAAACTGTGTCAGATTGATAGATAGTATAGCCGCGCGTGATACGAAGAGGGATTAGATTGAAAAATCAGAGATTTTTCAATCGGCAAATTTGTGCTTACGCCCAAATTCGCGAGCTGTCGGCAGCATGGAGGATTAGTGTGAAAAATAAATTTTTCACACGCCAAATTTGTGCTTACGCCCAAATTTGCAGATTTTGGCAAGAATGGAGATTTATATGAACAAGAAAATTATCATTATCGAAGGCTATCTGGCTACTGGAAAGTCTACGTTTGCATTGCAGTTGTCCAAAGCATTAAATATACCATACTTCATTAAGGATACCTTTAAAATTGCACTTTGCAAAAATATTGCTGTCACCAGCAGAACAGAAAGCAGTGTTTTTTCAACGGTCACGTTTGACGGCATGATGTACGTTGCGGAAAGAATATTGGAAACAAGCAGCCCTGTTATAATTGAAGGAAATTTTGTTCCAACCGGCGTCAAAAAGGTTGATGAAGCTGGCGCGATAAAGCACTTAATTGACCGATTCAATTACACTTCATTGGATTTCAAATTTATGGGAGATACACGAGTTTTGCATCAACGATTTCTGGAACGAGAAAAAACTGCTGAACGCGGGGAAGTGAACAAAATAGGGATGGATGTTCCCTATGACACGTTCAATCAGTGGTGCCACAATCTTGACGGTTTTGATATTGGTGGAGAAACGATACGAGTAGATACAACCTATTTTCCTGACGTTAATTTTAATACCTACATCAAACTGGCAAAAGAATTTATGGATAAGCCATAGCTGGGCAGAGTACAGAATCCGGCGTGATTCGGA